>JAABUK010002236.1_pt1 | contig 35190 bp, 36 predicted proteins | sample 5559141 | NCBI WGS metagenome assembly JAABUK01 (sample SAMN10711869, study PRJNA513367) | rock metagenome | isolation source: Antarctica rocks | place: Antarctica: Victoria Land, Pudding Butte nord | collected 2016-01-03
TTGTTCCAAGGCAGGAGCCAGCCACCACATATGGCGCGCCCCCGGTAGATTTCCTGCCTCAGCAAAACCCAAAGTCGGTGCAAAGATTAGCAGAGCAGGGACTGAGCTTCATCAAGGAACGCTTGCTGCCCATGCTTGGGGACATGCAGCCAGAACCTGTCGTTCATATTGTGAAGGTATGGATAACAGTGCTTGCTGACAATGCACGCTGCCGTTTGCGTACAAGCCCAAAAAGCTTGCAGCAACAAGGTACAAATCGCTTTACTTGGATTTTGCAGTCAGACACAGACACGGACTCGATAGGCAATGTGGTGTGCCAGAGAGCAGAAGCCCTTGCTGTTGTGGCTGTAGTCATGGCTGGTCATAGCAAGAGCAAAGTTGGTGACTTCTTTATGGGCAGTGTCACCAATTTCTGCACTCATCATTGTAAAAAGCCTGTTCTTGTGGTACACTAGCAGGATGCTGATTCAAATCTAGCTCGATTCGATAGACAGACAATAGCAGAGGCATCTCAATTGCCTGGGTAGCAAGTTTGTGCTGGTGTTGGATGTCGTTTGGTCACTGGTATGCCATACATCAGCTGCCAAGCATCTTGTGTGTTTTGAAGAGCATGAGATTAAATGTCTGCTTGGGTATGTGACCATGGAAGTTGTATATTATACAGTTCTGATGATGTTACTGTTATGATTGAAGTTTCAGAGGGTTTTTACTTCACAGGTTTTGTCATAGACATCCAGCGTTGTTCTGATTAGCTTTGTCTGCAGATTCTGTCTGGCTAACGCCTATGGTACCAATTGGAAAGCTGGCAACAGGCTTCTGTACCAATCTTAGATCAATGAACAGCTGCATAAGCGCAAAATGTGGCCAAGGGGTTAGGTGACACGCAATGTGACCATCCCAATCTCAATATGAAGTAGGTCCAAAAGTTAAAAACGAGGTGTCTGAAAGCATGATGAGTGTAAATCCAACTTCTTGTTGCGCTCTGCTCGTGAAGCATATGTTGTCACCAAAGTTTGTTGCATGCAGCAGTCTCGTCAATGCCAGGAACTTCGACGCAGTATCACAGACAAGGTACATGGTAAGTCAGTTCAGCACACATCAGATGACTGTTGTTCAAGTTGCTTGTGAATGTAGGGGGGAACAAATAGTTGAGCAACACATGTTTAGTGTGCAAGTAAATGAAGCACTCTACAAAGTCAGGGCTGTGCTAGAACGCAGAGGGCTTCCTCAGCATACCGCGCCCATCTGTGCATACTTCTACAGCTACTGAAGGACTCAAATCTATTTTCTAGGCTTTGGTTTCACTTCTGATTCATTGATTCTTCGCAGATATACTGCGTCAGGCGGATGATCAATGTCACCCTGTTCATGCGTGTAGCTTGATGCTACCGCCATCAAGCTGCCATCTGCATTGAACGCAATAGCTGCTATGCTGGTTGGGTATTTAGCAATCTGAAATAGCCTCTTCTTGTGCTCGCCGTCCCATATGTTCACGACACCATCACATCCTGCAGGATGCATGATAGTGATGTGAGTAGCTGCAACCTACACGGCTAACCAAAGCAATTGCAATCAACATCAAACCTGTCAACATCAAAATTATTGTTCCTAGTATAGCAAACCACACGCTTTACCTGACCAGTAGCATTGACAAACTTGCCAGAGCCCATAAGACACCTTGTTTGACTGTCATAGCACATGCAGAAGATGATCATGTGCAGGACATAAACAGAGTTGCACCAGAAGTACTTGCAGGATGAACCAGATGCAGGCTGAAAGGAAAGACAATGCCCAACAGTTCAGGTAGATACTGAGAAAGCCGTAGTCAGTCAAAGGCATACCTCCTGTTGCAAAGGTCCCAAAGATAGGATGGAAAGCAATAGCATTGACAGGAAACACCACATCTCTGCCTGCCTCACTTCTTCTATGACATTTGAAGGCATACTTCTTCGTTTGGACCTGCTCGCTGTTGTCAAAATACTCCATGGCCACCCTGCCCTCAGTAGAACTAAGAGCATAGCCAGTACCATTGGGATAGCAGCGTATGCAGCGCGTTTGGTATTTCAGCGAGGACTCACGTGTTTGCTCTGGCTGTCCACTTGTAATGCTGCAGCAAAGGGTCATTGTTGACGCTGGATTGTACAAGCACAGCTGTTCTCCTGTCACTAACAGTGACAAGCACCTCTGTTGCATACCAGCGTCGAGACTGGTGACAAAACGAATCTTGCAGCACCATTTTTCATGTTGCAGAAGCATGCAGACCTGTGAGCTGTCGCTCTTGTTATGCACAAACTCCGTCACTACATTGTTGGCCTGAGTAACATGTTTTGATGACATATTGCAGCATATTCGCTGCGTTACTGATCCAGAAGATCTTATGCATACCTGCGCAAGTCATATATCAGGACATGCCGCCCTGAAGTTCCTACCACCATGCGACTGCCAGATTGAGCCATGGAAAAGACCTTTCCAGGCAGTGGTATAAGGCTGACACAATTTTTGCCCAAGGGCAGCCTGGGGTCCCACAGACGTAGTGTGTTATCCCAGCTGCCAGTGGCAACTAGCCCAAGTTCTTTCAGGTACTCTACGCATCTGATTGGCTGACTGTGCTGACCTATCACAGTCTCTGCATGCCCAAAAAAATCATATCTGCAGACAGAGCAAGCTGATGTTCAAGATCAGCCAAGCTGTTGCAGGATCAGAATTTGTTCATTCTCATTGCTTACCGTTTCACGAGGCTGTCAAGACCAGCAGTGAAAATGGTAGACTGGTCTTGGAAGCATGCATCCAGTAAAGGGGCTTGATGGGAGTAGCTGCCACGCAGGTTGTCATGGCGTGCATCATAAAGCCTAGCTAACTGCAGGTTGCATTCACAGCCTAGCTTATGCAGCTTGTGTTAGCATAACTTGCTAATTGATCACTTTGCAAGCCAAGCTGAGCTACCGCCGCATGTTCAACCTACCCCATCCCAGGAGCATGCAAGCAGCAAATCTTTGGTAGCAGAGAATCGCAGACCAGAGATGCCGTCCGTCGGAGGACTTGAAAGCTGCGATCCTAAATAGCCTGCGTCTGTCATGCAGGCCAGCAAGCAAAGTGTGGGGGTTCAGATGCAGTTGTCACAGCTTAGCACAGTCAACATCGCCGTGCCCACCAGAGTTCTGGTCTGCACAACATGACCGGTCAGATGAACCTCACGGAAAAGCCGTGGCTACTGTTCAGCCAAACAGCAGTCAAGTCACCCTGGAGCATGAAATTCTGTAGGTCTAGGGCTAAAAGTCCTGTAGGAGCAAAGCGAAACGCATCTGCTTGCACTCTTGGCTACAGATGCCAGTCTGCTCCCGTACAAGGGTACTGTCATTGTACAGGCAAATTTTGCGCACGGGTCGGCTTTGGGCAGGTCCTCCCGAGGTAAGCAAGACTGCCAAGGCCGGCCTTGGTTTGAACAGCTTGACATCGTGCTTGGATTTATTGCTTTGGTGAGCTGCAGGAACAGCAGTACATCAAGTCAGAGGCCAAGAGACAGTTTCGAGTCAATCAGCATACAAGCAGCCCTGTTGACCTTGACAAGCAGGTGTGCATGCACTTGCACATGCAGTGGGCTCTCATGAACACTGACGTATGAGCATGTGTCTCAGATTGTTGAAGGCGAGGTCAGGTTACAGTATGCTAGACAGTACGAAATTCCATACCCAAGGCTGGTGCACAAAACTCAGTACAAACACTGGCACCCTATGCCAAAACAAGACTTGGAAAAAGCACCAGCAGCACAAGGGTAACTCGCATGCAATCACAGTGTGCTTTTGCAAGCTGTCACACCTTATCGTACACCACTGCACTGCCTTAAGCCATGCTTGCAAATCGTCTGGCCTGTGCAAGGTGGTTTTGGCATGTTTAAGCTAGTCGGGTGCTGTTGACATCCAGTCATTGTGTCATCGCAGAAATGATGCCAGCAGCAAGCTTGCAAAGGCCATGCAGAAAAGAAAGCAGGTCAGCTGATAGCATCAATTATACTGGCTTGTCAGTCTGGAAACCTGTAATACAGCACACTCATTATAACATATCTGAAGTGCAGAGACAAACAGACAATTCGCCAGGCAAGCCAGGATAGCTTGTGATAAGCTGTTCAAATCGATGACAACAAGCACATACCTGGACAGCAGGCACAGCTACAAGACTGCTGTCTATGGTCAGTCTGCTTCTGGCACAATCAGTGCTGTTACTGGGCAGACAGGCTGTCTTCAATAGCTTGAAGCTATAATTGCTGCTCTGCATCAGACAGAGCAGCAACAGCAGAAGCAGGCACTTCTGCCAAGCTGTCTCCGCATGTTTTGTGCGGTACTCCCAAGCAGCTGTTGGATTGCTCTGCTCTTGCACTTTTGGCAGCTCATGACACAGTTTGGCTCTGTAGCGATGGGAACCTTTGCAGCTAGCATGTGCACTAGACTCAGCAAAACATTTGGCCGTTTATAACATTTCAGGTTGTCAATTCGTGAGTCACTCAGCAGCATATCAGCTATGACACGTCAATCTACGGCTCATTCGGGAAGGAATGAGCGAGATTTGAAACTGTAACATTGCCTGCTGCGTGCTTGCTCCAGACATCAAGTTGGTGAGCATGACGTCACTCGAGCATGCTCTGACTGTCAGGCTGCAGCAACAGGCTTTGCAGACGGCTTTGTTGCTATGCAAAAGTTTTTATTCAACACCTTGCAATGCACTGGTGAGTCTGTAGTTACCACGATTGCTGCTTTCATGAATCCTCCTGTCAACCCAGCTGCATTAGGTAGCTTTCGAATGTGCAGTCATGAAGAAGGTGTTATCTGCTTCTACAGGCTTGAGGACAATGTGTACCTTCTGCAAGACCTTTGTATTAAACTTGCACAGTTGTGCTGCTAACGCCATGCATGATTGTAATTTCTGGTTGTCCCCAGCAAGTGTTGGGGACCGATGTCAGTATTGCATGCATTCATGCAACGTGGCATGTGGCAATGGAGGACATGTCAAACACAGCCTTACAACAAACACACATGAACACAATACTGCTTCTGAGCATTAACAGCAACTGCAGACGCCATTGGGCTGTAGCCTGGAGTGCAGTTTGGGAACAGCTCGAGCTGCCTTTGTGATGCTCATGTCGAGCGTTCCTTGCCTCTTTTCACATATTTGCTTCAACTTGCATGGAGACATAACATATGCGGCTGTTGGACTAGACCTGCACAAACACATTTGTACTTTGGAAGTGCAGCACACAGCAACTGGTGAAAACATACAAACATGCAGACAGCTGCAGCATCAGCTTTGTTCACCATCACGCCTTGCTTTCTATGTAAAGACTAGCCAGTGTCTAATCTAAAATATGTGTTGATCCACTCTGGAAAGCAAAAGCATCACAGTAAGTCCAATGCTTACCTGCTTCTTGCATTGTGGCATCACACTATGCCAGCCGCTAGGTGAATCACTCCAGACCCTTCCGCATATGACTTGACATAGTAATAGCTGCACAGACAGGAGAGCTTTTTACTAAAGTTTACTAAAGTAGGAGCAATCACTGCCTGGCCCACTGCAGGCATCACTGTCAAAGGAAGCTGCCTGTTGAACCAAGATGCCAGCCCCTTTCAGGGCCAGAACCCAAGTCTGGGTAGAAAAGAAAAGAGCTACGCCTTTTGGCGTCAAATTAATGAGAAGCCAAGTGTTATACCGGGCTGCCCAGTGTGGGTATGCTTGTCTACAGCTTGATCAGCTTTCAAGTGCACATCTGTTCTGTCCATTCACATAATTCAGATACACACTCTGCTACGCAACAGCAGGGGAGACTAAGAAACTGGCATGCATTAGGTAAATCCAGGCTACAGGGTCAGAAGCATGTTGTTGTATCTACAGCTAACCTTCTGCTTGCTTGCAATGCCATTTGCGATGCCGTGCAGTTGCTTGCTGCTGCCTTTGTGAGTTTGAATCACAGAGTGCTACAAACACCTATGTCAATGCTGGCAATGCATCTTGAAGCCTAGCACACTGACAAGGGCTACCATGGCAGCTGTGTACTGCATGCACACTGACACATGCAAATCAGCCACCAAGACATGCCCAGCATGATCAGTGTAGGAGGACTGTTGAGCATTACCAGAAGTCAGCAAGGATGCCTGTTTGTACCACCTCTGACAGCAGGACCATGGCCGGCCATATGCCACTGCCAATGGCTTGCAATAGGAAGCTATCTCCATCTATGATTTGCAGGATCCAGTGCGCACAACTGATGAACCGGGAGACACCCAGCGCAAAGACGTAATGCGCTGTGAACTTCTCCACGACCTTGGCTTTTTGCATCATGCGTAGCTGTGGTAGTACAGAGACGGCTTCTATGTAGACACATACGGCCCACATGATCTACAAGCCGTGATGAAGTCAGGTAACGGCAAGCCTTACAGGTGTCGAGTGCAGGTGTATGTGCGCAGATGAAATGGCTACCTGGTCCAAGCCAGAGTTGTTGTGACATCAACAGATGATCTGCAGCGTCCGAGATGAATGCAAACCATGCAGAAATGTCTACACAGCTGTGAAAGCACATTAGCTCGTGAGTCTGTGTGTCTATAATCATGCAGATTGGCCACCAGTGCCAATTGCATTTGAGTTGTGAGGTCTGTGTGCTTCATGAGAAGGCATACACTAAATGTGTGATTGAGATTGGGTGACTTACCCGGAAAACGAGCTTGTGCTGAGTGCCAGGCTTTGCAATGCAAGCCAGAAGGAGACAGGGAACTGCCTGCATTTGCATTCACAATGTGTGCTTGTGTGGCATACCATGCTGCAGTGGTGATATGCTGGAGATTTGAAACAGATACCCCATTGCATTTGCATCATGCAAGAGGCTTACCACATAGTAGGACTGAATGTTATCTTCAGCTGCCTGGTAAGAGTCTTTCAAAGGGAACCACAGCATGTATATCACTAGCAGCGTTGCTAGTAGAGTGAGTAGGTCCAAAAAGGTATGAATGTCATACTCCATCATAAAACTGCAATGAAACAATAAATGCAGCGGTAAGTTTTGTAGATGAGCAGTTGCCCATGCTGCTCACACACACAAGGTTTACTGTAGTCATGCTTGACTCACCTGCAGAATAATCTTATGCCCAAGAATAGTGCGCTCAGCTCTTGTGATCTGAGTGACAAACCTGCATGAACAAAAGTGAGTGTCTGACCATGCTGCATTTGGGAGGTTGCAGTTGAAGCACAAGTGAGATGAGTACCTCCAGCATTCTTCTTGCTGAACAACTTGTATAGCAGCATGCCTATGCCAGCAAAGTGGACAAACTCTGCCATGATGAATAAATTGTCATGATCCTCTATCACCAACCACATCAGAAACAATGCCTGCAAATCCGACACATATTGCCGCAGTCTGCGTTGGTGTCCAGCTGTTACCATCTAGCATGCACTCACTAGCAAGCCACATATGCTGCCCAGTAGAACCTTCTCTTTCTGGCTTCGTCGCTTAAACCATCTGGATGCTGTCAGAAGAGGGTCACGCACTTTGCCAAGCTTATCGTCTCTAGGTGTGGCGAACTGATTGTACGGATCGGCCCCAGTCTGGTGACTCCATCTGTTCGCCATCAAGCACTACTTACTGGCAGCAACAAGAGAAGGTGTTGTCGCGTGCAAGCACGATTTGAGAGCAGATTGAGGCGACTTGTTGTTGGGTCGGAGCGCCCGAGAACAAAAATCTGACAACATCAGCTGGTTTCAAAGTCATGCATGTAGGGTTTGTCAGGCCAACTACCGAGATCGCTTCCGGCACCTCTCGCTCGCTCAGCAGAGAAGGACAAGTCTCATGCCAGCATACAATCACTGCAAAGGTCTGGATATGCTAATGAGCCTTTCCACAGAGCCTTTGTCGAGCTCAACAAGCTATGTCACTTTCGCATCCAGATCAACAAGAGTAGCAGCTTTTGTCGACGTGACAGCACTGTAGGTGCAGGCACTTTTGCGCAGAACAGTCTCCTGCCCGGCCGCATTTCGAGGGTTTTGCGGAAGCAAGGGTCGAATGACCCATCTTACACGCGCCAGGCAAAGGCAGATTTTTTTGATAAAGACAAACAGTTGACCACAGAGCCTACATGCTTTCAGCTCCAGTGATTCTGTCAAAACCTATCACATGGCAAATCAAATTGAGAGCAGACCCTAGCCCGGCCTGCTGCTGCGTTGGCACTGAAGGCCAGGACCAGCATGGGAACCAGCTGCCAGCTGTTATTGCAACACCTGGACAGCAGGCATTGGACAAGGCAAGGCAGCAGCTGCTCAGAGAGCGGCAGTCTAATTCGCAATACGCATCACTACCTGTTTTGATGGGGCACAGTGAGGGTACGGACAACCTACAGCAGAGTGCACAAGCAAATGAATGTTTGCAGCCAGTTGATGACACAGCACTGAAGGTGCGCAGCTCACATTTGTAAGCTGCTCTTGCACAGCCTGGACTCCACTGTGTCATGCAGCAGCCTACCATGATGAAATAAACCACAACAAAAAATTCTCTTTTCTGCTTGCTGTTAGAATGTGAAGCCTTGATGCAGGAACTGCAAAATCTGCTTCCAGACCTGGCAGATCGCTGGGAGAAACTACAACCTCAGATCCTGCTGTTGATGACTGCTGACACCAGCACTATTGCTGTGCGATTGCTTCAGCTGAAAACGTGGTTTCCTGAAGCCAATGTTTCCACAATGGTTTCGCAGAGGTACTCGCTTGGCACACATGCTCTGTGAAATGTTGTTGCTATAGAAAGTTTCGCACATGACACACTGTATGGCAATGCACCACCAGCATTTTCTCACAATTGACCCATCAACTGTGCAAGTACTGCAGGCCTACCTTGGTTCTGGATGAAGAATTCAACAGAATCCCTGCTGCCATCAAAGTGATGCAGCACTGGTTCGCGGCAGATGCCATTGATCACATGGTCCAAGAGGAGCCCCTCTTCCTGGTTGAGGATGTGGAGAGCGCAATATCATCTTTGAACAGGTACACAACTCATCTAAGCATAGCCATCAACTATACAAGCACATAAGGTCTCAAAGCTTGAGAGATCATGTACAGCATCCAAACAGCTTGGACATCTTGGTTTGGAGTGTAATGCTGACCCTGCAAGCAAGCTATGCATCATGCATTGTAGCAGCACCTGGGTGCAGATGAGCTTGAAGGCAATGTGGGTGAGCTTTGCTAGCAAGGTCATGTAGAAGTTTGCGAATGTGTCATAGGTGGATGTCAACTACAAACGGTGCCCACAAGCTGCAGCGCCACCCTCACCTGTTGCTCTCGCTGGTGCCAAACAGGAAGCTCAGCCTGTGGTGATGCCAGAAAACGCAAATGTATAGTCTTCCAGATCTTAAAGCAGCAGAAGTATGGCCTGCGGAAGCAACAGAAGCATAGTCATCTGTACCAACATAGTATGTACAATTTGCCATCCGGCATCCAGGCAGATGTGTTCGCGAGGTGCTGGCGATCAGTCTGGCATGTGTTCGTTATGTATAAGATATGGCTCGTCGTAAATTGCATTGTCATGACAACATGTTTTCCTGTATTGAGTGCCACAGCACAGCTTTAAGCTTCATGAGAGGCAAACTTTCACATTGGCAAAACAGCGCGAAATGGATGACTGCAACGCCCTGTTAATCTTTCTGCACGTGTATTTGTGGCAGATATATCTCTGAGAAGCAGCTGCAGAAACAAGCTGCAGCGCAGCGCTCTGGTGGGCAGTATGCACACCAGACTGCAACAACGCAAGCAGGTCTGCAGCCTTCTTTTGGCTCAAGGTGAGGGCAAGATTGATTCGGCAATCAGCCGGTGATGAATGCTTGTCTGACCTCCTTGCTTGTTACGTTTCCTTTGTTTGTTTGGCATTTTTATACATGAGATGCAGACATGCACATTCTGCACTGCATGTACGGCCTATACATTTTAGACTAGGTGCTCTTCGATGTCACTTATGCTGCCTTGTCATTCTGATTTTGATTTGCTAGCTGAGCTAGCTGCAGTTGACATGCATGTGAACCGCAACCTGTGTGGTGCAATGCACCTGAATGCATGGTTGCATTGCATTAAACACTTTGCTTGCTTTCAGGCTATGCTGCTCGTGCCCTGGGCATTTCAGGGTTACCCCTGATGCAGTGCAAAGTTTCTCTGCTAGTCAAGTTGTAGGCAGCTTTCCACTTTTTTTGCACACATCAAGGATTCAAGCCGCTGCAGACAGCCAACAGACCAAGTCTCAGCGCGCCGGTCACAAGCCTGTTTGCCTTGTGCCTGAATTCTTGGGCAAGCATCTGTGCCTGAATTCTGTGCCTTACAGCACTCACACACACAAACATATTGAGGGCTTCTCACATTGATACATGGTCAATCGATTGAAACCACTGACAAAGCCTTTGATGCAAGCATTCACATGCATTGGGCTTGCGCAGCTCCGGGCTCTGACTGCATTATTCAATTCAGGGCTCTGACTGCATATTGCGTGACAATAACTCTATGATCCAGGCATTTAACTAAGCCTTGCAAACCAGTGCATCCTTGGGCATGTATACACAAAATCTGATCTATCAAGGAAGCAGCTGCAGACATGCGTCTGCTAGAGGGCTTTTCTTATGCCACGGCAACTATCATGCAAAATAAAACAACATAAAATGCTAGATCACTTGACATGCATGAAGGCTTCGCTCGACAGTTGTGAGCACCTAAGACACACATGATTCAGTTTCATCATGACATCAGAAAGATCACTATCCTGAAATGCAATGTGAGTGTTAACACGTGAGATCTAATGATCTGACGAATGTGACTGACAACACGGAACAGTGTGTGCACGAGCAGCATTACTGGGCTGCAGGTAATTGCTGGACGTTTGAAGTGAGCATAATAATTCACAGACTGCACTGGGTCTGGACAGGTTTATCTATGTCACAATGTCACACCAGGTACTAGAGAGTCAAACCCAGCTTTAGCAGGCAGGCATCATTGTCTCGAGCGCCGCTGTCGCATCAAAAGTGCCCTGTTACTGTGCTGTACAGCTGATACTAACCAACTCATACCATCAGCAATGCCCTGACCAGAATGGCCACTGGCTTGCAGTACTTTGTGTGGCCGGCTAGTGACTGCACTCAATCCTAGATTGCTGGCTACCTCATCTGCACTCTGCGCAACATCTTGCTGATCAGACTTGTTTGCCAAGACAAGCAATGGTGCTCCAAAAGTATCCCGGCCACCAAGAGGCTTATCCAATGCTTCCTTAGCCTCCTCAACACGGCTGAGGTCAGTGGCATCAATAACAAAAAGGATGGCGTGGCAGTCAGCGTAGTACTTGTCCCAAATATTTTGCAAGCCTGACTGCCCTCCCAAGTCCCACAAAATGAGTTTTGTGCCAGATGAGAAATCTATTTTGCCCACGTTCAAGCCCACAGTAGGGAGTATCTTGTCAGGAGCCATCCCTGGCAAGCTTGAGTACATGCCCTTGATCTTCTCGAGTATTGTGGTCTTGCCTGCTTTATCTAGACCAATGATCAAAACATTCAGCTCTTCCTTCCTGCACACGTACTCCCACAGACCGTACATTAACGAGAACATGGCAGTATATCACAACGCTAAGCGAGCGGGCTTGCATTCACGACTGTCACGGTGCTCTGATTGCCGTCACTTACGGGTAAATGAGCGGGTTCTCATTCCGTTGATAGAACATATGACATTGACTGGCAATGGCACTGCAGTGGCGCAGTGGCCACTGCACGAAGGCAAAGCATGGCACTGAATGCTTGGGACTCGACATGTGTGACGGGATTACGTGCCGTAAGCAGGCAGACATTAAATGACAATCTATGAAGCGAACATCGTTCCGTATACACTACTTGACGACTTTTTCAGCCACGAGCGTTGCTGCGTGCAGAGCCTGTTGCCGGGCTGCATGCTGAGTAAGGAATATAGTTTTTCCTGTGCCATCGTCGCATCGGTGCTTGACATTGTGCAATCGAACCAGTCATTCCACGCAATCAAGTCAAAACCGCGACGATGGTGAATCCACATAATTCACAAAGCTCCATAGCATGCTATACATGTTCAGATGCGTCACAGCTATGCATGCACCCCCCTGCTTCACTTGCGCGCCTGACCTGGCAGGGCAGTGCATGACCTTTGCAACCAGTTCATGCGCATTTACATCGTCAATCTGCAGTGACAGTGGCATCATTCATGCTGTGTTCTCTGGGATCTGGCAGGATCCCCTGGGTAGCAATTAGGTCAGTTTTCACCTGACCAGCTTTTACCTGGGCCTCAGGGCCTAAACTCGTCAGGCAATAAGTGCGTCGCCGATTGTTACTGTGCAACCTGTATTGATGTGCGACTGATGACCGTGCTAGCCGTGCAAGGAGCACACTCACGCGTCTCGTCTGTCTCTGACACTATAGACTTCCTGTCTGAGCTTACAGTCAGGGGTTACAGTGACCTTGTAGGCAATGACGTCCGACGACAGCCAGTACTGGATGCTGTCGCTGGGGAGTTTGCTGGCGGGTGCAGCGGGATTGTTGATCTGGAGATTTGCCAGAAGCAGAATTCTGTATGATCTTCACAAAATTCCTGGTCCAGTAGGTTGGCCTCTGCTCGGCAACACTCTGGACATCATAGGGTCCAAATCCCTACATTTCCACCAGGTGGCTGCCGGCGCTTCAAATCTTTGGCGAGACTGCAGTTGTTTCGAGTCTTCTATGCAATGTACATTGCTTGGAACTGGTACTCGAGTGTCCGCAATCTCTGAAGATCACGGCCTTGTACGAAGACGAGACCCGTCTTCTTTTGCGCACATTTTGCTTTGTTGCCTACGCAGCATGGCCGCTTGGGATCCATAGTATCTGAGCGTGCCTCGGAGCTCTAGCTTGCAACTCACGCCTTGACTCCGATCCGGTCTGTGCAGTTGTTGACGGACTGGACGCAAACGTACGGGCAGGTGTTTGTCTGGCATTTCGGCACTCAAGCTGTGCTGGTGGTAACAGATCCTGAAGAAGTTACGAGGTTCTGCAGTAACAGCAACAAGCAAGATAATCTGCCAAAGTGGGCCAAGACGTACTTAGTTCTCGAGCCAGTGAGTTTTGCTATGTTTTGTGCATTACTGTCAATGCACATGCTTACAGGTGACATAACCGCAAAGGCTGCAATGTATGTCCTTTGGTTGTATTGCATGCCTCTCACGTGAACTTTGATCATGTGCTTACAGAGAGCGCCACATTACTCGATGATTGGTACCCCAGACTATGAAGAGTGGAAAAGCTTTCGGAAGACTTGCAGCTTAGCATTCATATATCAATCCATCCTCCAGGGATCAGCGGCTGTGCAGCAAATCTGCAAACACGGACCTGTGGATGTGAGCAGCCTTGCAATGAGGCTGACTGCAGGTATTGTCCCACTCACAGACATCAGACTGTACAGGCACGCTAGGCAGCCTAATTCTTTTGTCAAGCACTGTCGGGTGACTCTGTAGCTTGCTGGCACAGACAATCATTCAACATGCTGTTGATGTTGTTGCAGAGGTGATTGGTGGCTTTGGGTTCGAGCAAGAGTACCATGCGCTGCAAGTGGAGACTGGATCTGATGGCAAGCCTCAATTCACCCAACAACCTTTCCTCGAGGTTGGTGACTCATCAAAACTACTTGCTACAAGTACCATGCTTGCACTCTTGCATTCACATGCAGTTGTGGCATTTCTGACAAGTCTAAAGTTTGTATCTGCTCTATCATCAGCGCTGTCTGTCTCAGTGTGTGCCTGAGGTCAGCCTATTTGTCTTAATCACTGTTATGATATAAGTTGATGCTTGCTTGGGAGTGACATGTGCAGTCCATCTCTTGAGGTGCGTACCTGATTTTTGGCGTTTGCATATCATTCGTGGTCAACATTTCACACTATGCATGTATATTGCAGAATGTCAGGACTCAGTTGGACTGGAGTGCCCTTACCTTTGGCAGTCCCTGGTACGAGCTTCTATATGCACTCATGCCATGGCTGGCAGGAGCTAAGCAAGTACGCAATAGCATCCAGGCTGTTCGTCAGGTCAGCTTCTGTAACGTGTGGGGATTGAACTCGAAAGGATCGCAGCTTTTGTTCTTAAGCAAGCAAAAGTCCAATGTCTGATGTCCCACTGCTAGTTCTTACTGAATCTATATGTAACAGCTTCCTGTCGGCCCATGCAGCAAGAATGTGCACTGTGGCATTGACCATTATAGGGAGCTTGTATTTGCGCTGTGCAAAGAATGGCGATAACTTCTGCCATTCATGTGACAGACCAGCCATGATCCATGTGACAGCATGTGAAACACATGTCAGCATTTGCACGTGAACAGCTGCTCTTTGCCATCAAAATGTAATTGGCCTGTAGCAACCTTGCCAAGTCATGATGTTTTGGATCCAGCTGTGTTGGAGCGCATCCCTGTCATGGGTCATTGCTTTACTGGGACAAACGGAGCAAACAGAACATACTGGTTCTTTGCACATGACAATGTCATATGTGTGCGTCTCAGGGATTCAAAATGCAATTTTTTTGTAGAATGAGGACAAGCTGGCAAATGAGTTCAAAAGGAGGGGGGTGCAACCCCTGGACAACACCTCGTTATGGGCCTGCCTGGGGCGGCTGGTCAACTACAAAGATGGCAAGCCAGCTCACCATGACAGCTTGGCCATGAACACAGGGCTCTTCTTCATTGCTGGCTATGAGACCACGGCGCATAACATCACATTTGCTCTGTTGGAGCTGGCATCTCACAAAGCTGTTCAGGCAAGTCAGACCACTTGACAGTACGTGTGAAGTTTGTGCTCACATGACAAGAGACACTTTTGTTTTTGAGAGCTAGTCGACTGAGTAATTGCCAGTAATTGGTGCTCAAGTGAGTGGAGGATGACGTTGTTGAGTGAGTAATAGGATTGAGCGATTGTCTGAAACAGGAGGTGAGCGCGTGAGCCCGTGCATGTGAGTGAGTCAGCACACAAGTGAGTAAGCGAGCATGTGAGTGAGCAAGTGCGCATGTGAGTGACTGGGCAAGATGTACTCGCTACCTTTTGCATGTGATGATGTGAGCAACTTGCATGTGATTCTGCCCCATCTGAATCAAACCCCCTGCTGCATGCTGTCAGCCACATGCCCACCTGTCATAGTTGTGCTCGAAACACCATGTGCGTGTAAATGATTCATATGATTTATATGATATACATGATTATAATAAATCTGACCCATGTGTGTGATGGGCAGGAGCGTGTGCGGGAGGAGTTGCATGCAGCAGGGCTGGTGCCCACTGCCCAGCAGCCCCAGCCCCGGGACCTGCAGTTTGCAGGTGACAAGCTCTTCTGATAGGCACATTTGCGTGGACCCTCTCTACAGCCTGTCTACTGTCTCCTGTCTTTGTTGTTCCCTGACAGCTTGTTTTTGCCGCATCCCTGTTGATGACAATGCAGAGTTGACCAAGCTGCCACCCTAGTATTGATCGCGCCGGCGATACATCTTACAACTGAAATTTGTGATTTGTGGGCGTAACCTATATTTTGTTTCGTGATTTAGTTGTGGGCATAACCTATGTTTTGTGGACGCAAGTCAATTGTGGGCATAAGTGAAATGTGGGCATGACTCACTTATCAGCAATGGCACTGCAGACTTGAGCAAGCTGCCAGTGCTGGAGTCTGTGATCAAGGAGACCCTGCGCTTGCACCCCACAGGGCCCCTGGGAACCTTCAGGTGGGCATGCCCTGCCCTTCCTGACATGCTGCTTTTGCTTGCAGTGCTGTTTATCACCACAGCAGGTGTTACTGCGGTTGAATGCAATGGTTGACCCACTCACTCATCAGAATCTGATTGCATGGAGCTGAAGTGCAGAACACTTATAAGACTGCTGACATGTGTTGCATGCAAATGGCAGATAACGCCAAGCTACATAAACCATCCCGACTTGCTACTGCATCCTCCTTAAGCAGTAGCTGCTAAGAGATTTCACAGATCTTTCAGCAGCAGCAGCAGCAGCATGCCTTGTCATTGCGGATCATATTCGACTGATCAGAAGCTGCAACTGATCATGTAGCTCTTGACTTCAGGATCACAGATAGAGACATGATAGTTGGGGGGTACCGAGTACCCAAGGATACTCCTGTCCAGCTGCCCCCCTACCCCATGCATCTCAGCAGCGCAAACTTCGTTCAGCCAGACAAGTTCTGGCCTGAACGCTGGGATCGGCAGATGCCGACTTTTGCCCCAGACAAAGGTATCCTGCTTTTCTTGAGATACCCCACTGGTCATACTGAGAGCCTGCCTCTGTAGAGCTGTTCCTGTCGTATTGCCCGCAATGTAGCAACATCACGTGACTGGTTTGTGCTTATCTTTGCGTTTGGCCTTGTGTTCTGATGCAAGACACCAGTCATTTGTGGTGATGTTTGGAAAATCGTCGCGCCAACTGCATTACGCATATACAATATGTCATGATCATGGGTTTGCATTGGGACTGACTAATGCGATGCGTGCGCATGGGAGTCACACTGCCAGATTGTCTTCTATATAAATATACAGCTTCGTGAGGTTGTCCCAGCCCTCCTTATGCATGAAGGGGGTTGGGCCTCAACAGGGTCATTCACTCATGTTCACGTTGGAACTTGTGATGTCACAGCTGCAACAGTCGTAGACTCAGCCTATGGTTGATCATGCAGAACACCCAGATGCAACCCCAGCTGGCAACCGCCGCAACCTATCAGCCTCTTGGAATGCCTTCAGCTGTGGCCCCAAAAACTGCATTGGCCAAGCCCTAGCTGTGACAGAGGCTCGTACAGCACTGGCAGTGCTCGTGGCCAACTTTCATTTTGATCTGCCAGAGGGTTTCTCAAGGGAACAGTTCGTCAGGCATGAGCAAGTGTGGCGTATCACATTGCAGCCCATGTCTCAGTTGCATCTGAAGATTACGCCAGTAAACCAGGCCCTTGAGTCAAGTTAAGGTTTGGCAGAGCAGGATGCAACTAGATTGACAAGTTGAAGTATGAATTGCAGATATGCAGCAGGTGAGCTTTCATGCAATTCCATCCACAAATTGTTGGATAGAATTGAGGGGCGAAGTGTTGTGCATAGGCAACAGTGGTGTTGCAGATGGACAGTATGCAGCATCAATTTTGTCGGTTGACTATACGTATTGTGGTAAACATAGATCTCATAGAAAATCATGTACATCAGAGACTGGGAGTTTGACGAATTCTTGCGAAGCAATTCTGTTCAAGAAATTTCAAGTCCTTCATATTGCAGCCAACACAGCTGTCACGCAGTCAGTTCAGTCTGTCAAGCTCGTGGTCAACTTGTAGACTGACTGGATGCTGTGATAACTCAGAACACTTTCTTCTTCCTAGAATGGTGTACTGATCTCAGCTTTGAGCATTGGTTTGAGACCCGCTGAAGAAACTAAATGCACAGATGCGTTTACTGATACATGCCACTTTTGGTGATCAGTGAACTTCCTTTTGCCTGAGCTTGCTTTAGCTTTTACTCCTACCTGGCAGCCTGCAACATCATGGAAGTCTCAGGCAACCATTTAGCATTTGCAATCTGCTGTTGCATGTCTCCTTTTTGAGACTGCCTTGATGAAACTTAATGCACTTCATACCTCTAGCACATGGTCCCGTGTGTAAGCATGTATACTGCTCCCCTTGCGCGTACATACATGTGACCCAGTGGGTGCGTGCTTTGATGGAAACTAATGCACTTTATACCACCAGCTCATGCTCACTTGTGTAAGCATGTGTACTGCTCACCTGAGGCTTCTTGAGGGCACATACATGTGACCCAGTGGGTGCGTGCTTGATGGGAACTAATGCACTTCATACCACCAGCTAATGATCACTTGTGTAAGCATTGTGTACTGCTCACCTGAGGCTTCTTGCACGCACATACATGTCACCCAGTGGGTGCGTGCTTTATGCTCAACCTGCAGTCTATGTCTATCACATTGCTGTGGTGAACGCCGCTCGTCCCTCTGAAACCTGATGTTCAGCATGGCCCCTTTGCGCAGCTTGTGCTTCATCTCCAGCTGCCACCTGGAGGGCAGTACCTGTGCCATGCCAAGAGCTGCACTAGCTTGGGCTCTGAGCTGCAGCTTTGCTCCTAGAGTCTTTTGCCCTCTGATCTGCCATGTTGGAGGGGGCTTCCCTTCGGCTGAGCCCTTCAACTGAAAGGTGCATTGGTCACCTGGACCCCTCCCTGCCTGAGACTCATCTGTGGTTTCCAGGTCTTTGTCTGCTTCAAAGCCCTTGATGCTTGTGCCTGTTGCATCTCTATAGTTTGCCAGCCGTGCTTTGTGCGCATACACAGGGCTGGGATACTGCCAACACTGACCAAGCCAAGGCAGGTGTGCTGCTGAGCTAGAATGCCATGTTGCCTGAGGTATTTGCATTTGCTGACAGGTATCGCGGTGTATTTTGCTGTGCCACTTTGGGCCAAAGGCTTTGCTGCCTTTGGTTGTGTCTGCCTTGAATGGTGATGATGTCCTTGCTTGCCTACGCTTAGCATGCCACTGCAGCTCACCATGCAGTAGCAAGCGCTGGCGGAAGTCTGTTGTCGCATTTGCTTTGCAACTGAAGGTCTTTGTCAGGTTGGGAACTGCTACTTCTGCCGAAGATGTATATTTGGTGGAAGGGCTGTTATGAGTAGAGCCACATTGCAGCTTGCTCTGCAAAAATCGTCTCAGCAGCAGAGCATAACTCCTGTGCAGCACAGATGTTGTGTCAGTCCTGAGATTGACAGGCCATAGACTGTGCCAGGCACCGAATGCAATTCTTACAGGTGTAACTAAATGCTGGCTCTGCAAAATGTGTTGCAGCAAATCAAAGCACTCCAGCATATGCAGACAGTCCCTGCAATAACTCTGCAGGTTTGCTTACTGCCTAGAATGTTACCAGGTGCCCAAAAGGGGTGTTGCAAAAGGCAGCAGCTTGCCTGCCTGTAAACTCAAATTCTGTACTGGTTGATCCAGGCTTGTTTATAGATGCAGAGGTGGTTAAGGGTCCAGGATGTGCCTCAAGTGCTGCTGAGAACGTTGCAGTATCCCCAGCCTCTGTGGCGCATGATGCTTGGGCAGTGGCTGCACCAAATATGTGTGTTGCGGGGAGCTGACAGCTGATTTCTAGTTTTCTGCCCTGCAGCTGCCAGCACTAGTAAGTACATGAGTCTATACGTGCTGTGCTCACAATTCTGCTTGGTACCTTCTTACGATATGGAGGAACGTCCGCTTTAGCAGTTTGCTGGTAGGAGACAGCGCTGATGCGCTCGCTTGTTGAGCAATCGATATGAACTTGGTCGCCTCGTTGCAGATTTCTGTCTTGATCAGAGTCACGCATACACCAATGTCAAATCATAACGCCGACGCTGTAATGAACGACACCGAGCTGTTCCATCCTCCTCGTTGCTCCGTCACCAGAGGAGGCATGCCGAACGCGTCCAAATTGAATTTCCAAATGAGTTCAGGCAACAGTGTTTGACGTAGGTATGCGGATTGTTTTGTTTAGTTGCTTTGTAGCCGAGCGATGCTCGCGGAAGTTCAGCAATCTGCTGGGTCCGACTTCATACGACAACTGCTCATCTAGGCATGCATTAGTCACGGCTGTCAAAGTCAAACCAAACCAAAACCCACAACCCTGTAGCGCATAGGATCAGCTGGCTCGAGCGCAATTACACCTCAACATTGGCTTGAGCAAGGCTTGGTCAAACGCAGCCGGCTTCCTGTTGATCTGTGAAGGACCGTTCGCAACGCCGATCTCTTGCCACAAGCCCCCACGTGTATCAGGTTGAGCCATCACCAAAACTGCTGTTGGTAGTGACCTCCACGCTATAATGGAGGGGGCTGACTCACCTAGACATAGAAAGCGGAGGGCTGCATTTGCCTGGCTATGCTGCTGTTGTTCAGATTCAAGATTTGCTCTTGAGCCTGACTCCCAACTAGTCAGGATCATAGCAGGCATCATTGCTATCATCGCTATGCTGATTAGTGGGGTCGGTTTCTCCGCTCTTCAGCGAGCGACGCACAATCCTTATGAGCACCTTTTCACCACTGGCAGTTCACCCAAGCAGTACATGACACCATCTGTTTGGGGACCAGCCTTTGCTCCTGCACCCGGTCCCTTCCTGCAGCCTATGCTGCAAGCATCTGGAGGCTCTGCATCTATTGAGAGCGCAAACGAGGGCACACCAGAGCCAGCACTGACATCAGGATCTGCAAACTTGGGCCCTGGCAGCAGCCAAAGCAGTAGGGCATCATCACCTGGTCTTGCTCATTCATACGGTGCTCCAGGCAGCGCACCCTTCACTCCTGTTGTCGGCACAGCTGGAGGAGCTAGTGCCTCTATTGAGAGTGCTTCACCAGAAGACAACGGAGCAGCGCCTCCTGATATAGGTCAGGCAGAGCTGAGTCCCTACAGCAATAGCAACAATGGTGTGGCAGTCACCTACGCTGTCACCTGCTGTGTTGCGTGTCGCAACTGAACTTGCCTGACCTGAGCTACATGAACCCTGACGATGCAAATATGGGCAAAACATTGCCACGGCCTATCATGTCGCCGCTAGATTTCGCTTTAATCGGCATGCATGCACCCAGATGCACACCAGATGCTACCCTGGCGACACCTTGCATACTACCTTAAGCAGACACTTGTTGCTGTTTCCTTTGCAAGACATGTGTTTGACCAGGTCAACATTGTCTGCAGGCATGTCTGGAGTTCCAATTGCTGCACCAGGGGTACCTGGTTCCTCCAAACCCAGCGCCCAGTCCTCATCCCCCTCAACCTCCTCAGTATCAGGACCACTGGCATCTACTAACAGCTCCCCAGCCAATACAGCAGCAGGCTCTATTTCACCTGCAGCTAACAACAGCAGCGGTGGCCCAGGGCTGAGCAGCACAGCCCTGGGGCCAGCCCCTGTATTCCAAACCAGCACAGTCAGCGGCACTGGCACTGCTGGCATAACAACCTCTGCTGGCAATAGCAGCAGCACATATGGCGGTCATGGTGATGCAGCCTCTCCTGCAGTTGGCAACAGCAGCAGCACTGGGTCTTTGGTGTCGCCATCAGGCAGCACAGCTGTTAATGACAGTGTGAACTCCAGTGCAGCCCTTCTGAACACACCATCAAACAGCTCAGCTGGTTACGGCTCACCTCTTGTCAGTGGCGTCACAGCTGCAAATGCAAGTGCAGGTGCATCTGATGAGATGTCACCAGAGCCTGTACTTGTCAACAGCACGGCAGCAGGCCAAGCAGCATCAGCAACACCAGGATCTGCTTCTGCCAATGGCACTACAAGTCCAGCTGCAGCAACCACTCCGCCAACAAATGCAGGGCGCAGTGCAAGCCCAGTCAGCAGCTCAGCATCAGCTTCGCCCATGTCTCCCAATGCAGTAGTCAGCATTCCACCCCCGCCGCCACCCTCACCAGCTGTCAACAATTCTCTGTCCTCTGGCATAGCAGCTGCTGCAGCAGGTGCGTCGTTCAGTGCAAACAGCTCCAGCAGCCGTTCGCCTGACAGTTCACCTGCTCTGGCAGCAGCCAGTGCAAACGCTACAGGCACAAGCACTGTTGGCCTGGGATCGGGCATTATCGCTGAAGGCAACAGCAGTGAAGCAGGTCTGTCAGACAGTGGTGGTGTGAACAGCGGGGCGTTTGGTGCCAATGCAACAGGGCTGACACCAGCAGGCAATGGTGCCCCTGCTGCTGGGCTTGTGGGCAACTCCAGCGACCTGACTGGCAGCAGTGGTGAACTGAATGGCAGCAGTGGCAACCTCACTGGCAGCAGTGATAGCCTGACTGGCAGCAGTGGCAACCTGACTGGCAGCAGTGGCAACCTTACAGGCAGCAGCAATGGTACCCTGACTAGCAGCAGTGGTAGCCTGACAGGCAATTCCAGCAGCGTCAACAACCCTGCCTTTGGCAGTGCTGCTCCTGGTCCAAGCTTGGGTGGCAATACTGCTGCGAATGCCTCTGTCAATGGTGCTGGGAACAGTGCCAGAGCAGCTACTGGTCCCCGTGCAGCTGGACCAGCTTCACATGCAGGGGGCTCTGCGGGGGCGTGGGGTGCAGCCCTGGCATACAGCCCCTCAGGGCAGCAGCCTGGAGGCATAGCACCATTGTCAACAGCTGCTTTTGGGCCTGCAGGTAATCTGCAAGAATGTGGGTCTTGCTGATTTTTGGTGAAGTGGTACTGACAATCAATGAGCATGTCATTCACCGTGCGCATGACAATGTTGAGTCACAAAATGCATACATGCTGCTTTTGAGCATTTGAAGAATTGTTATATCAGCATGACCCACTGGCAGAAGCTAGCCCAGGTGGCTTTTGGTATGTTGATGAAAGACAATGGTTTTTGACAGCCACTCCTAGCTGAAGCAACAACTGTGCGAGACCTCTAATTGCAAGTCAACAGTCATCACTGCATCCTCAGATGCATGTACACCTGATCGTCAAACGCACTTTGTTGCAGGCATTACTGGGACAGCCATGACTGGACTTAGTGACAGCGGGAGCAGTGGCAGCAGTGGTGGCAGCTCTAGTGCTGGAGGAGTCAGCAGTGGCAGAGGTGTTGGCAGTGGCACAAATGCAAGCAGCACAGGCAGTGTCGCTGATGCAAGCGGTCTTGTCAGTAACAACATAGGCAGTACTGGTTCAGCCCTTGCCCCTGGTGCTGCCTTAGGGCCAGGTGCAGCCCCTGTGCTGTCAGAGACTGGGCTTGGGGACAGAGCAGGGGCAAGCGCACCACTGGGATCAGGTCAGAAACCTTCAAGTTCTGCCAGAGGTTGTGCCAGGGTTTGCGCATCCCTGCTACCCTAGTTGTGCCTCCCTAACACATGATTCAGCATGTGAACCAGCATACATGCGGTCGTGCTACTGCAGTAGGATCTAAACCCTCATGATGAAGTCAAATTTGACAAACAAGCAGGTTGAAGATGCCCTTTTACAGTGTACAAGTCTCTCACACCCTGACAGTCTTAGCCGTGTGCAACACAGCACTGATGCATTGTGCACCACGTTTAATGTCTGTTGCGATGCTGATGGTAATTTGTGCCAGCAAAAACATCGATTCTGACTGCTTTTTGTTGTACGCTGTGCAGTAGAAGGCATGGCTAGTCAGACTGGTGCCCCACCTCCAGAGACAGCTGAAGCCTTACACGCTGGTGAGCATCATTCATGAACATGTCCGATCTGTGTTTTGCATTCTGCTTGACTGTCAGCAGGCAACGCCCCACTCCATTGACTGCAATGCTCAGAGCCCTGCATGTAGTGTGATGCCCAGGAACATCTTCTCCTGTCTGTGGCAGAGTTTGCAACCTATGTGGTAGCCTTCGGCAATCAAAGCTGTGCTGTTCCTCATGATTCTGACTTGTGTGCAACATGCTTGATGCATATCACATCACAGGACCACATTTATCTTTTCTTTCTACAGATCGCCACCAAAAAATAGGTATTGTCTCATCATCAAGAGAATCTAACATTGTCTCAATGATGCAGGGTCATCACCACAGGGGTCAGCCATGCTTGCTACCCCAGAGACTCAGACAAGGGCTCCAGGGATGCAGCCCTCTTTTGGCCCCAGTCAAGGCAGCTATCAGTCAGCTGTGTCACCTGCTGCTGCTGCTTCTGCTGCAGCTGCCAGAGGTGTTTCCAGCCAAATTACTCAGGGTCAGGCTTCTGCAGCTGGTTCAGCAGCTTCTGCAGCAGCTGCTCCTCCTGGGGTGACCACCCTTTCTGGCAGCAGCAACTCTGGCAATAGCTTTGCTTCCATTGAAGGTGGTCTTGCTGAGAGCTCACCAGCAGGTGGCGCCAATACAGCTGCAGGTGGTCTGACTGGGCCGGTGTTGGTGCCAGGCGCAGCTTTGGCGCCAAATTCCCGCTCTTCTGGATCAGCAGCCTTGCAAAGCCAAAATGGAGGCAATGTGTCTGCCTCCATTGAAGGCATTCCCGCTAATAGTGGCAGCAGCAGCAGCCCCTCAGGACCCGCTTTGGCGCCCTCTGCGGCTTTGGCGCCAACTCCTAGCTTCAATGTCACAGATTTGGCGGGAACCAGAAGTGAGCTGTCCAGGAAGTGGTGGCTGTGGCTACTGGTGGGCCTGGCCACCCTTGCCACCTGGCTGTGCTGCTGCTGCTGCATGGGAGCAGTAGTTGTGCTTCTGCAGCGCCGTAAACGCCGAATCATGTGAGTACTGCTGTTGCTGTGGCTCCTTGCTGTGAATCTGCACTTCTTGATGGCAGCAAGAAATAGGTAGCCAAGTTTGCATTTTTACTGGTCAAGATTGCACCCATATTAGCACCTTCTTGAGGTATCTGAGTCGTCTGTTCCAGTCATGATGGCTGAGGCCACTGGTTGTGTGTTTGCAATAAGAGCTGCCAGTGGAATGCAGGCAACCAAACAGGGAAAGCTTGTCGTCACTAATGCTGCCATTCACATGTTGCAGGGCAGAGCCAGTAGACGTAGAAGATGCAACATCCATGCCTGTACTGTCCAACGCAGCCATGGCCAACACCGCCACCACAGCTGTGGCCCCCATTCTGCCACCACCCAAGGAGGACCCCCTGCATGACCCCGTTCTGGGATCAGGCCCAGGCTTATCAGATGCGATCGTCACATCAACTGCCACACCGGCACAGATGGTTGCAGTCCCCTTGTCTGAGCAGCATCCAGTCACCTTACCTGGCCCTGGTGTCAATGCTGCCTTCCTGGAGCAGCAAGCACAGCCCATTCTGGTGACCACTGCAACCAGTATCAATGCAGCTGTGGCAGCAGGATCCACAGCAGGTGCTGCAGTGGCAGAGAGACAGAGCCCAGTAGCTGCAGCAGTGGCAATGGCAGAGAGTAGTACCAGTATAGCTGCAGTGTCAACAGCAGAATCAGTGGTGATGCAATCAAGATCAGGGGTGGCATCAGCTTCAACCACAGCAGTAGTAGCAGCTGAAGCCACAGCATTGACCACAGTTGTGGCAGAGGAACTGGTGGCTGTCTCAGACACCGACTCTGCCAGCACTGTGGTAGAGACACAGATTGCCTCAAAGGTTGAGTACCTGAGCACAGCAGCAGTGACAACAATGCATACAGAGGCATCTGGTAGCTCTATGATGGCGTCTACCTCTGCAGTGGACATAGTGGCATCGACATCACTGGCATCAAAACAGCAGCATGTCTACACTAGCAGTGACCAGTCCAAAGCAGACATAGTAGTGCAGTCTGAAACTGAGTCCAGTCTGCTAATCTCTCACTCAAGCTCTGAGCAGATCAAGGCACATCGCTCATCTCAGGGACTAGATGTGGCATCAGATGATGATTCAATGGAGGCACTTGACAGCAGACAAGCAGATGTGCAAAAGGAAAACAGCATGAGTGAGTCAAAAATTCAGTCAGATTTGTCAACAACCACCAGTGGCATGCCGTTGCTTGCACAGAGGCCAGGCAGCAAGCTTGAGCAGATGCACCCTGCGCTGAGGACTCAAGGATGACCCCTATTGCCCAGCTTCACTTGAAAAGCTGCTTGGTCTGAGCAGCTTCTAATCAGGATGACCAGCATGACGATGGTACCCGGTCATAATTTCATGAACAGTTTGTTGAGCTTTCACTAGTACTGATAACTGTTGAATGTATTGCTTGGGTTTCAAACTATCTTGTTAGTGAACCAGACAGGATCTGACATCGCTGACATGGTGTTTCAGTCGGATTTCATGAGGGATGAGTCCACATAGTCTTGACTGCTAGTGGCAGCAATGCAGATTATTGCATCATAGACTCCTTCTCCAGTCATTAATTAAGCGACCTCAAATATAATTACAAGAACAAGTTTTACATGCAGAAACTACTTGGGTTGATGGCTTTCAATCCCCTCTCCCCTTAGGGCTGCATTGAGTGTTGGCATGCGAATCAGCACATGATCACTCACACGGAGCCGTTCCAGTACCCTTTATAATGAGCAAATTCTCAGCTGTTGTCTGGTGGTCCAAAACAGGAAGGACACGAAACGCAGCTGAGCATTATGCTGCGTGATATTGTCTGACATCACACATGCAAGTTGCATGATGCAACTTCACAGGCGTGCGTTACGAATGTGCGTTACAGAACATGCGTTGAGTTTGTCGCCCGAGAGTACTTGAACCCGGCTAAGCTTCACAACAGCTAAGCCTCACATCACACGCAAACGCGTGCATTGGTGCAACCGTTGATTTGGCTCATAGCTACAGGACTTCGTACGAAGGTCCCAAGCTCCTTACACACACAGGCGTTGCAGATCTGGAGGGTGGAGTGCAGCTTCGTCATTGGTGCTTGTCGCCTGCCAAGTAGGTATCAAGGTAGAAAGCTGCACGTCAATGCCGCAGGCTTCAAATTGGCTTGGCGAGGTGCACTATAGCTGCTAGTCAGGATGCTTGAATACAATATTCCTGCAGGTAACCCAGTGCCGTGTTGCAGGAACGATGGAGGTCGTGGAACTGAATGTTGGAGGGCGCATCTTTGTCACGACTAGATCCACCTTGAGCAATCATAACAGTAGCATGTTGGCTGCAATGTTCTCAGGAGACATGCAGCCCGTGCAGCAAGATAAGCAGGGACGCTTCTTTATAGACCGCAATGTTGACCATCATCCTGGCTTATTTAAGGGACGAACCGCTTCAGCTGCCGGGTCTTGGGATGCAGCGACGTGCTCTGGAAGCAGAGGCTCGCTTTTATCAGGTAGTGCAAGGCACACTGCTTGCTGCAACCATGATCGCTTTTCCTCCTAGGTCATCTTGCAAAACCATGTGCAATCCTGCTCAGCTACAGAGCTATGCTCAACAGTACTTGCATCGGAAAACTTTCTGTTAGCACAGTGTATGTCTTGCTCAGTAAGTTAAGCAGAGGCTTCTTTTGGGACAAATGAGGCTGGGACACCTAGTTTACAGATGAACAAATGACACGGGGGCTCAGCCTTAAAAATCTGTCCTACTGCTGCAGCTGCAAGATTTGGAGCAGCAGTTGTCGCGCGGTGTCCAACCAAATGGCGATATCAAGACCGACCTTCTGCAGAGAGATGTTGCAAGATTGTCATTTGAGGACGGGCGTAAGCTGCTCTTTAAGAGCGCAAGAGCCACTATTGGGGCCACCAAAGTACAGCAGATCTGTGGGGGCATGGTTCAACTCTTTTTCTTTCACTGTGTGGCACCTCAAGCACAGATGAGCTTCTGTGGGAACTTTTCACCTGTCGCATTCATACCCGAGGACTGTACTGATCCGTATGTTTTGACGCTCCAAATACCAGATATTGACAGCAAGGATCTGAGAAATATCCTCACATCATATATGCCTTTGTTTCAGTGGCAAATGAGCTCGGGAGGCTTCCAGCTTAGCGCAACAAAATGGAGTGATCAAAAGGTTGGACAGTGGGAGATTGAGCATCTGTAAGCCAGGAGCATGTGTGTGACTTTTCAATGTAGTTTGTAGTGTACACCAATCTACAAAATACATTTGCTATTTAGCAGGTGACAGCTTTAGGCTTTAATGTAGAGTGTTGTGCTCAAATGCTGTATGTACCTAGTTTAGTGCATGCAGAGCTGCTGCTTGTGTTTGTATGCATTTTGCGTTGAGCAATGCAGCACAGTGCTCTATATCGTGAGCGTGCAGATGTAAATTGTGAGCACTCAGACTTGGGGCTGGTCAATGTAGTTGCCAAAAAGATGCTCTGATAATTATTTGCAATCCTAATTTTCTCTTTGGTTTCCAGGTGTAACAAAGTCTGCTCTTTTTTGGTACTGCTTTACCTGATGCTTGAAGGACAGCTATTACAGCTCAGACAGCAGCACAGCTGAAAGCAGTTTCAGCTTCTTGTAAGCCAGAGTACTGCACCATACATCTTGCACGCTCAGGCGTGATCCCGGAGCTCCTGCTACACCATCGCTCTTGATAGCGCTGCAAACTTGATATGGACTTCTATGTGTATTGTGCTCTATGCTTCTTGCACACAAGTGCTGCATGACAAAGGCCCTGCACACCTCTGCAGTCAGCGCATATGCATCTACAGATGTTATTGATGGCGCACAAATCCTTTCGCAATCCCTGCTTGGCTTTACTTTCTGCTCAGCAGTAGCATCAAATACATCCCCGTTTGGCGCATCAGACACAGACCACAAGACAGGCACAAGGTTTACAACTCCTCTTGAGTCCTAGAGTCACAAAAGTTGCATGTGAACGATATGTACGAGCACACTATCTTCAGACATCTTGCTAGTGACCCATTCATCAATAAAGCAATTTCGTACTGTCCCCAAAAAATACTAATGTGCAGTGCCCCCACCTTGAAACAAGGCACTCATCATAACAAACGTTCTCACCACCGGCTTTTTCACACACCCTGTCAGATCAGCAATGACTACTTATTCCGAACAACTTGACAGCATACACGACTCTAAATTTAGGACAGTACTTGTGGAATGCCCTGCTTGTCTCAAATTGACTGCCTGCTCTGCATGGCAGTCACTACAGATCAGACCATTGCAGCAGAAAACAACCTGTAAGACTGTAGTGAGCAAAAGTTCTTCCTTTGTTTGACAGACCATGGATGAAACCTGAATGTCTGCAAAGGGCAGTAACCAGAAAAAAATCGCATTGCACAGGCCTACTTACACGCCATGCATTGCTTAATTTGCTTGCCCTGGGTGCTGAATAGCTTCTTCACACGGAGGGACATCTTTGGACTTCCCTGCTTGCTGCCAGCGTTCACACCCTCTGACACAGCAGGCCTCTCAGATGCAGCCACCTCCGATTGAGGCCCAGAATCAGAATTCACTTGACCTTGTTCAGGCATAAAGGATGTCGTTCTGGCCATTGCGCACAACCCCACTGTTCTCCAAACTTGCTTGTAGCACGGAGCTTTAGCAGACTCGCTGCTCTCGGTCTGAGTAGCATTGCCGCTGGTCTCATGTGACACTTCTTCTGCGGCAACAGCGCTGTCAGCAGTGGTGGAGGGTGCAGGGGTAGGTACAGGGGAGGGTGCAGGGGTGGGTGCAACAGCAGCTTCTGTAGCAGCTGCCTCGCTTCCAAGCCTGGCGCTCCTCTTGGACTCCAACTTTGAAATCTTGCCCCAGTCAGCAGGAATCCGGTCAGCTTGACTGCCTGTCCTCTGGGGGTTACTCATCTGTCTCGCGAGTGCGAGTGACTGCCGAGTGACTGGCTGCTGAGTGCCATTGAGAGCAAGAGTGCCATTTTGAGCAAGAGCATGCTGCCGCCTGACCGGGTGCTGATACTGCGTTGCATTGATGCGAGATCTGCTGATACCCTGCCTGACTTCACTGCTTGGCTGGGGAGCAATGGGGGTTGAGAGGGGCGCTGCCTGTTGGGGTGAAGGTTGCTGGGGTGGGGTTGGGATCTGTACAGGGGAAGAGGTAGGGGACGTGATGCGGTCTCTGATGAGGAGAAGAGCTTCCTGGATATTGTCCAGACTGGGTCTCATGACTGGGTTTGAAGACAGGCAGCGGTCAATGAGGTCCTGCAGGCCGACACCATTGTCATATGACTGTAGCATGGCATGACCAAATAGTGGTTTTCTCAACACCAAATTCATTTCAACAGCTGTGACACAGCTTCTTCACGGTTATGACTGATGTTGCATGAGGACCTGGGCACACCAGGCGCACTGCCACTGCATGCACAGCATGATTGCCTCATAACCTCAAGTCGAAGTGCGCGAGAAATCCACTACATGAATGATGGTCTGAACGAAAGTCTGAAGGGAGCTGAACTACACCTCATGCCTGCTAGCTGAGCCTGCCCAACTATGATTGATGACACTATTATCATGCACAGCCAGAATTTCACAGGACACATAGCTTATTCAGGCATGCAACGCGTACAGCATTATGAGCGGAAAAACAGACAGGCAAAGACAAAGCCAGGGACAGACAGACAGACAAGTACCTGCAGTGCAGGTGGAGCGCCTGGCACCAACTGCAGGCTTGCACCAGCATGGCTGCCTAGCTTGGCTGAAATGATTTCTCCCGTGGACAAATTAGCCCAGGCAGGCTTGCTGCAATACAGCTCGTACAGCATCACTCCAAAGGCGTATGCATCGCCCTCCTGCACCAGGGTTTGCGCTTTTCATGGGGAGGCATGCAAGGCATGACATGACATGGGCAACAATGACGCAGTGGGTCGCAACAGCCCTGTGTGAGATTGTGGCAGCATACGGCACACAGCTTGGATAGTGACCCTCCTGTGCTTGTATGCAGACTGGCCATGTTCAAAAGTGCTTTATCCAACTGTAATTTGCTGTGCAAGATTGCACCAAACTGACAAGAGAACCTCTGTGAATACACTGACATGCAAACGGGAGCTTCTTTGCACAACAGCATGTGTCAGCAAAACTGTGAACATGCATGTGCTGCTCATACATGCTGTTGTGCAAAGAAGCTCTCGTTTGCTTGTCAGTAATCAGATGCGATTTGTTGATCACGTGAGCCATGACTGACCTTGCTGGTCAGGCCTGAGCAGATGGCTTCAGGGCTCTGGAAGCGCAAACCCCTCCTGACATCAATGCGGGTCCCCTGACCAGTGCTGCTGCGCCCCAGATCACCCACCTGCACATGTTACACACGCCTTACGATGCTTACAGTACAGTGATTGTGTTGAACAACTGACATCAATGCGGGTCCCCTGACCAGTGCTGCTGCGCCCCAGATCACCCACCTGCACATGTTATACACGCCTCGCAATGCCTACAGAGGTAGAAGCTTACAGCTAGCGTAGTACTACAGCTGTATACGAGCCATCCTGTAACAAGAATCTCAGATTGAATATCAGGCCAGTGAACTCTGCTCGTTGTTGGCACTGATGCACCTCTGCATGAAAGACATTTGCTGCTGAAGATATGCGCTGCCAAGAAGAAGATACAATACACCGGTAAGTGCTGGGAGGAGGCTGCTTGATGTGTCGACAGTCATGACAAGCATGAGATGGCTCAAGGTGAGATCTCAATACATTTGCTCCAGCTGATCTCACAATGTTACACAGCTTGAAACCTCAAGCACCAAGACATTGAAACTTGAGGCACTGAACTGTCAAAGAACATCTGCACACCTTGACAACAAAGCCTCGTTGGTTGCGAGCAGCCTTGAGGAAGCAGGTGGCAGGTGAGAGACCACCATGGATGGCACCCCCTCTGTGCAGCTGGGCCAGGCCCAAGCTGGCCTCATGTGCACTGCTCAGCAGGGCCACCAGCTTGGGCTTGCCCTCCCTGTCTATCAGCCACCCATTGTCCATGGCATGCTGCACAAAGGCACATTGAATGTCAGGAGCAAGAAGCATCAGGAGCAAGAAGCACTGTGGGTAGTGTGCATATGGCATGCTGCAAGAATGCACGTCAAAGGTCAGTAGCAAGAAGCGATGTGTTGCGCTTGGCCTTGTCAAGCAGCACACAGGCACGTAAACTGTCAGTAGCAAGAAGGGCTAGCGGTGCTTCGCGTAGGGCATGCTGCATATGTGTTTGGAAACTACCAGTAGCAGGAAGCCTTGTAGGGTGCTCCGCCCATAGCATGCTGTCACATGCACATACGCAGCAAGCTTTGTAGGGCTCCAAGACTTGATGCGCAAATGATTCACCACATGATGAAGAACACCTGTATCATAGGATGCTGTAACTTTGGATGCACAAATAAACCAGGCAATGAAGAGAGTACCTGTAGGGTGCCCTTGTTGCACATCTCCATGAAGAGCCAGCACTCACAAGTCCCAGGCAGCAATGGTTTGCCATCCTCCTGCACCTGTGCATGTGTTTGCACAGCACCCTTCTCATGGTACTTGATGGCATACTTGTAGGTGGTCACCAGGTGGGGATGAGAGGCTCCCATAGCTGCTGCTGCCTCCTGAGTGATCAGGGAGTCCTTCTCACCCTTGGGGACACAATCCACCAGCCTTGCCCTGGTTTTCTGCAGAGACAAGGAAAGAAAAGTTTATGCTTTTCAGCAGGCAGTCATGAGGGGAGCCTCCTAAGGCAGCAGCCCAGAGCTACCAGTTTTCTGCAGGCAGGAAAAGTAGACTTTTGAGTCTCAGCAGTCAGTGACGGATGTGCGAGACTGAACCCACAGCAGGAGAACTGCTGAAAGGTTTAAGCATGTGCTAAGCGCCAGTGGCTGACAGTGTCTAGCCCAGCATACACAGATTGCAACAATGCGCAATGATTTCAGACACAATTCTTGAGTGCACGATGCAGTGCATCTGGCCACCAACTGCTTGAGTAGAAATCACCGCTGGGGTCATTCAGTACTGCATGATGCAACGCTGCCTACTGCCTACATGATAATAATCTTACTGTACACATGCCATACAGTGAAGACTGTGCAAGGCACAGGCAGCTAGAGTCCACATGCTGCCGTAGTATCATCTTGTAGACAAGACCACGCACCTTGACAGCAACAGGGATGCTTCTCCACATGCCATACAGTGAAGATCGTGCAAGGCATAGGCAACTAGAGCCCACATGCTATCTTACTAACATCTTGTAGACAAGACCACAAACTTTGACAGCAACAGTAATGCTCCTCCACATGCCATACAGTGAAGACTGTGCAAGGCATAGGCAACTAGAGCCCATGTGCTATCTCAGTAGCATCTTATAGATAAGACAAGACCACGAACCTTGACAGCAACAGGAATGCTCCTCCACATGCCTCTGTACACATTACCAGAGCTGCTACCCCCAAGCAGCATCCCCAGCTGCACTTCCTCAAACCGGCTCTGCTGCAGGCTGGGAATCTCACAGTTGTTCTCCACCAGGTTCTGCTGGGTCCTGACGTGCCTGATGTCACTGGGGAAGGAGCTGTAGGCAGGAGCAGTCTTGTTGTGGCCCAGGCATCGCTGGGGCGCATGCCACTCACTCCAGCCGACTGTGGTCGCATGCTAGCCTGCATGAACTGCATTGTTTCAGTGGCTGCATGTTGTTGGTTGATATGTAGATTGAGTCGGTGTGATAGTTGGTCAAGGCATGTGGTCAAATGTAGCCAGAATACATATTGAGTGGGCACAGTCTACTGCCAGGCTGAAGATGTCCTGTGTTGGGTCGTGCATTCATATTCACTAAGTAAGTCACAGTCTGGGGTGTGTAGCCAAATGTGAGCAATCAAACATCCTGGCTTGAATGCACATGTGCATGTGATGTGTGACAAAATAAGCTGTGGTGGGAGTTCTGCTCAAAAAGAGCGTATGCATTTGGGATGCACAATTGCTGTGGTCTAGCCCTGCGGAAAGGGGTGTACAGAAAGTGTCCATGACAACATAAAGTGTCAAAGCAATATCTATTTGTAAGCAGCTCAACTTATGCTGCGACTTGAAGACGCGACTGAGCTGAATGAGCTGTGTCAAAGCAAACAGAACACAGCATGCACCCTGGACGTCATGTTTTCACCAAGTGTGAGCTCACCGTCCTGCTAAGTATTTTGTGAATGTTTTACTTCCGAAGCTTATCAAAACGCAGTCAGAAAAGCAAGCATCATGCTCTGCAACTGAAGCATGTGGTGATGCGGGAACAAGAGCAGCTACTGATATTTTCTCTGCATCTGCTTTCTTGAAAATATTGTGCAGAAAATAACAAAATCAAAATTACAATAACATAACAATATAGTAATTTGTTGAATTTTGGAATTTATTATAGAATTTATTATAGCTGTAGTGATTAGAATTCATTATAGAATCTGTTATAGTAAAAACTAGAATTTATTATATTACAGCTATAATAATTATATTCAGAATTTATTTCCCCACCTGCATTTTGCCAGGAGCAGTGGTGACCTGGCAACAGGTGTGACTGTCACAAAGTACAGCTTGAATATGTCCTCCCGGTCAGCAATGAAGGCTGGGATGCCAATCTGCAGGGAGGGGTGGATGGCGGTGGGTGTGTTTGCTGGCCTGCAATGCACACAACACATACGATATCAGGTAGGTTGCCAATCTGCAAGGAAGGGTGGATGGCAGTGGGTGTGTTTGCTGGCCCAATATGCGCATGACACCCACTATGTCAGAAGAGCCGATGCCCCCTCATGGGGTAGGGCCTTAGCCTCAGCAGGAATGCGAACCTATTCTGGCAACTACTGGGGTATGCCATGTACAAGAGGCCAATCACATCTGACATTAACAATATGTCAGGTAGCTGTGTCCGCAATATGATGCAAATGATATGACAGTGCCGGTGGATGCAATAGAATGCTGCAGTCCCAGCTGCGCAGGCTGATTCAATGCACTCCAGACAGTGTTGCAACCTGTGGATGAGTTGGCTCCGGCCTGTCTTTGGTAAGATCAGCCCAGTACAAGATCAAACGTGACCTGCCATGTAAGCCTTGGCCCTCATGAAACAATCAAATAGGCAACCATGCAGCAGCCTAGCAAGCAGCCGGCACTGAGAGTGGCGCACACCCAAGCTGAAGAAACTCATAACTTGGTGCACTGCTATAGAGATGAGCTGCCACCAGAGGACTGCACTGCTGCTCAGGGCACATGCGTCATGTGGGCAGTAAGGCAATACCTGAACTCTAGCTGCAGCTGCCTGGCGTGTGTTGGGAACTTGGTGGCAGAAGCTGTGATGGCAAAACGGCCTTTCTCAGCAAGAGCCTTCTCTGCTGCCTCCTGTGCTCAGCACAATACCCAATTCAGCATGTGGGGTCATCATGTGGGGTCAGCATGTGGGGTCAGCACAACAAGAGCAACAACGAGCTAAAGTACTGCTGACAGCATTTTTGATCCATGCAGTGAAAGTCTGTCAAAGAGAGCAAGAAAGGATTTGGCAGAACACGTCGTCATCTTCTGCAGGGCAATCTGCTCAAAGACAAACTGAAAGCTCGTGAAATGCACACCAGCAGTGTTGCCTACAGGCTGTCAAGAACCAACAACTGTTGTCATGCAGATGAGCACATGCATCCAAATCTGATTGTGAGTACGTACCTTGCTCCCTGCTCCCATTTTGAAGATGTCCCAGACCCCCCTGCCCCCCAGGGTACCCTCATCCCACCCCAGCATGTCATTGCAGGACTTGTTGGTGAACAGGATTGGCCACCCATGCATGGCTGTGTCACACAGCAGCACAGCTTCCTGCTGGTTCCTCAAAGATCTCAGCAAAGCAGTCTTGGAGTGCTGCTGCAGCAGGATCTGTTTGTCACGCTCAATGCGACGGACAACCATCTCGGCCAG
>JAABUK010002237.1_pt1 | contig 35177 bp, 30 predicted proteins | sample 5559141 | NCBI WGS metagenome assembly JAABUK01 (sample SAMN10711869, study PRJNA513367) | rock metagenome | isolation source: Antarctica rocks | place: Antarctica: Victoria Land, Pudding Butte nord | collected 2016-01-03
AAAAGCTAGATGACAAGATGCTCAATTCATTCAAGATCACAGACTCTGTTGACTTCTTTTATAAATTGAAACTATCAGACACTATGCATATACATGATGTATTTCATTCAAAGCTTTTTTGTCTCGTCATCAATGACTCTCTGTCGAATCAGAAGAATGAACTCTCGAGATCAATAGTGATAAACGATGAAGATGAATGAGAAATCAACAATATATTGAACTTTCGATGATATTGAAGACGACTTCAATATCGAGTCAAATGAAAGAGCTATGACAATGATCTTAACTGATATAACGCTGACGACGACGAATTTATGAACGCTCAAGAGATGATTGATGACTTTCATATCAAATATTCAAGAAAAGCGCACTAAGAAACAACATTCATGTAAACATGAATAGTCAAGAAGAAGAGATAATGTTACGATTCTAGTCTTTGTTTATTCTTTGTCTAGTATTCGCCTGATTTCATTCTAATCGAGCCTAGCAAAAACCTGATCTAGAGATGATATTATTGAGACTCTGCATCATATGTGTAAGACGTCAACTCAATCGAGTCTAGCACAGAACTGAGAAACACACATATAAGAATTAAGTTCTTTTCTGTAGATACTTTTCTTTCTTAGCATTTATCTATTAGTTAAATGACACTTCTATGACTCGCTCTAGATCAATCTTTAACAATTGTGATGCATGTACATTGATCTGATAAAGCGAAAAACCGATCAATTTACTGCATCACATGAGCGTGTAGATGCACAAAAGCTGAGTCGTGTCTTCGCAATGTGTGTATGTGTGATGTATATGAGTTGCAGCGCAAAGACTGTGTCATGTTTTTGCAATGTATATGTTGAAATGTCTATAAAACAAGCAATAGTATTGATATTAATGATAAAAGATAAAGAGCAAACCTGAGTCAACGTCAGGTTTAAGCTCAACTAGCGCGTCGCTAAAGACTCTAGTGTATCATCATAAATATTAAGCTAATAATCAACTACAGTGTTTAATTCATAACAATATTCCCTCTTTTAAATAAGCAATTGACGTTCTCATTGACCTAGATATAGACATCTAGAAATCGCTTCATTGAAACAATCTTGAAAATTTATTTTCTATTATGTGTGCGTGTGTTAGAATCAGAATGATCAATATCATAGTTGACTATCAGTTTCAAAGTATTATCTAGCAAATCTTCGTCATATCACTTATCATATTCTGATTCATATTTCTTTCATTGAATCAGATACTTTTTGATGAGAGAATCTCTTTCGTATTGTTGAAAGCATTTGTCAACTAACTTCTTGATCTCGTAAGAGCTTCATTTCTTCATGTCATCTTCAATCAGTACAGAATCTGAATGAGAGAGATGAGATCAATCATATGAGTCTGCTTCTTTGAAAATGAGTTTCAACTGCGCTATCAATATAATTGAATGAATTCATCAATAAGCTGACAATTTCAATTTATAGACTAATTTGTTTACTTTTTGTTGCACTTGAAAAGATTTGCAGTACTGCTGTGATAATTTTCAAGAAAAATAACTAGAAAGATGATATTTTCGATGTAAGCGTAGAAAGATAAAACTATCTTTCTTTAGAATCATTGATTTATGCCTTTTATCATATCAAGCTTTAGCTTTGCTGACGGCAAAAAAGATGACATCAATAACTTTTAAGTAATAGATGAATCTTTTGATCACAAAATTTAGATTTGAATTTCTCTGAGATTGAATAAGATTCGAAATTTTCGTAGTTCTGAATTCATAAATGACTTTATTTGATGAATGCTCAATAGTCATCTCTGAGTTATCAAAGATGACTTGCAATGTCGATAGCAGCGAGAGTCATAAGCTATCTTCAATGCTAGATAGAAGAAATCTAAGAGCGATTTCAACTGTTTGATTGATACGTTCGAATTGCTCATTCATTTGAGAGTGATAAACGATACTGATCAATATTGACGTTCTTAACTTCTTGAATGTAGTTTTTCAAAAATCAGACATAAACTTTGAGTCTCTATCATTGATGATTATGATCGAAATGCTTCAATTCACTATCTGCAATCTTTCTAGAATCAGATGCGCTCATTGTTCAGCTGCGTAAGTTGTCTTGCTCGATATCATCATCATTCACTTGAAGAATTTATCAATTATGATCAGCATACAATCATATTCTTCTTGACTTATTGATAATGCTATAACAAAGTTCATAGTGATTGTGTGAAAGAAAACGTTTATCGTTCTAATGAGCTGCAATTCTTCGTACAATTGATGTCTTCTAGTCTGATATAGAAGACAGTTCAAGCAATGTTCAATGAACTTTCATAGTCTGATCAACAACTTTCTGATATAAAGTGATTCTGTTATATGCTGATAAGTTCAATGAAATTTGACATGATGAGATCGATGAGCGAGCTTAAAAATTTCTTCTTCAAGCGCTTTTGAAATCATCAGTCTTGATTTTCTATCACTATTCTGATCAATGTGATAAAGAAGATCATCTTTGATATCAAAGTAGTCTTCTCAAGATGATGCTTTCATATTATCTGCCTTTATATTGATTATGATATCTTTTCAATGCTTATCAATTTTCATAGCTTGTAATAATCTTTGACGAAAGTTCGCTGACATTTCTACTAAAGAGACTGCAAATGCGTAAGTGCAATGATTCTTGAAATTTTTCACTGCTGTATGTAGAAATTCGAGTATTTCTTCGATCTCAATACTCGATGCATCGTTGAAACTGCGCTTTCTCAATAGACGAGAGAGAGCATTCAATATCAGATTCTTATTGTCAAACTTGTATCTTATGTTCAATTCAAAAGTGAACAAGTACTGAGAAGTTCAAACAAGTCTTAGATTTAGCTTGTCAGTATTGAAGAAGAACAGAGAGATCTGACGCGCAATAGAAATCGTTGTTGAATGATCAGTATACATTGTGATTGATGATTTCTTCATGAATTCAATCATATGACGCATCTGATGAACTACTCAGACTACGTCGACTATCTTAAGTTCAGTAGATCAGTAGTTTCTTTCAGCGAAATTTAGTTCTTTACTTAAGAAGAGAATTGAACGTGATTTTTCATCTATAATATGATACACTATTGCATTGAAATCGTAGACTTTGAATGTATTCAAATTCACATAGAGCGATAGATTTGAATTGTAGTGTGTTAACACACTGAGTTTTCGAAACTGCTTCTGCAAGAGCTGAAAGACATTAAGTTTCTTCTTGATAGAATTGACTAGGAAAATTCATAATGTCTTTGTCTTTCGCGCATTATTGAGATCTTTAGAAACTTCTTTAGAAAGAGCAGTCTTGCGCTTTTGTAATGATTCTGTCATCTGAGCATAGTATGACACATAGTTTCGCAAATATTCGATCAATTTGATGTACATTTCTAATTTCTTAAGAGACTGAGAAAATCGAAACGAGCTGATGACAACAAGCTTTTTCGTCGATGTAGTTAGTTTGAAACCATTTATCTTTTGTTCTAAAAGAGAAACGAATGAATATTCAAGAAATGATTTCGTAGATGTCAAACATACACGTAGTCTTCTGAACAGACTGAAAATGACGTGAAGATGCTTTAAATGTTTCTTTAAAGTGTGAGAAAAGATTACAATGTTGTTCATATAAACTTTAGCATAGACTCAATGAGATCGCAGAATTTTGTTGATTTGTCGTTGAACATATGAGAGTGAATTCTTGAATCTCATTACCGTCATCGAGAATTGTTTCTGCTCTCAATGACTTACGACAGTGAGTTTATTTCTATCAGCTATTCTCATCTGTCATTGATGAAAATATCTCTGCGCATTCACGACGAAGATATACTGACATTCTGTCATTGCAACGATCATTTTCGTTTGAAGTGACATCAAATAACTGTTCAAAATGATGATCTTGTTAAGCTCTTGTATGTTTACTACTACTCTTTTCTTTCGTTCTTCGCGTGACGTAGTACTTCATACTATAAAGACTAAATATTCGAAGAAAGTAGATTAACTTGTTCATAACAGTTTGTCTTGAGCATGCAGCTTGTCAAAGATTTTGTCAATCATGTCTTTGTCTTTAGTACTGAGCGAATAGACTTTGAATGCTTTCTGCTTGATTGCTTCTGACTTAAGCGTGATTGACATTCAGTTTCTTTCTGAAACATCAATGATAGTGCTCTGATCAGTTCAAATTTTTGAGTAGAAAGTCGTCACGTTTGATATCTGAGCGAAGATGAATTCATTGTCGAAAATCGTGATTTCATTAGGCAGAACTTGTTCAACAGTAAATGTAATTCTGACAGACGTAAGTTTCTTTGCATTCTTGATGATTTCGTCTAGTGCGAAGATGATGACTAGCATTGCTACGTTGATTGACTTCTTTCATGAAGCTCTTTTATGCTTTCATTCAATGATTGCAAGATGATTATCTATTGAATTTGCTAGAAAACATTCGTCTTCATTGTACTCTGTGACGAATTCTAATCTAGTGTGCCTCTGTATAGTAAGAGATTGATTGATGTCATTTCGTAGTTGTACAAAGAAAAGTGAAACATTCACAATATGAGCATAAAGATCGTCTCAAGTTCTCATATTCTGATCATATTCTGATTTGAATATAAAGTCTTGATTCTTTGATAAATCTTTAATCTTGACAAGAATCTTCAGAAAGACATGAAATGAAACGATGATCTTTTCTTAAGATCTTACTATTCTTTTTAGATTTGCTTTCTTTCAAGTGATAATATTTATCTTGATGATGATGTCTTGACAACTATTTATTTGCAAGATTCTGTCATTCAAATTTATCTGAATTTGTTTTGAATTTAGAATGTCAATGTCAATAAGCATTTTCATCTTGAGATCATTCATCAGATGAACTTCTCTTTAAAAGAAAGTGATAGCTGAAGTGTTGTTCAACAATGTTTCTTTGATGAAGTCATTCATCAAGATGTACTCATCTGAATTATGAATCTTATTCTCAATATCATGAATCAAGATCAAAGACATCAACTTTCTAATCTTAGTAGCGAAATTCAATGTTATCAATTCTATGAACTCTCTATCACTCAAAGACATTGTGCACTCAATGTCAGCACAGACATCATACTTCGCACTATTCTTAGTGTATCATGATGCTTTGAACGTTACATACTTTCATTCTCGAAAAGCATAGTCAGTTTCTTCAACTGATTCAGCTGTGAATTGAATTAGAATTCTATCTTTTGATAAGATTTCAAATGAAATCGTGAGTATTTTGATGAAAACTATCAATTTCAAAAGTTTCAAAGATTTTGAAAGTTTCAAAGATACTGCAGCACTAATTTGCAAATTTGAAGAAGTTATTTTGCATTAAAACTTGATCTGTCTAAGATGTTCATGCAGTTTACTGTTGAATGCAAACTCAGCTTTACACTGACAACAGATAGTCTTGAATTTTTCTTGAGTTGATATCATGAATTCTGCATTCATCACGTCATCATTGCAATTGATTTTCTCTTTCAAAGTATCTTTGACATAGTTATCTGATACATCTTGATAATAGATCTCTTTCAGTTTCGTACTTGAATCATCATGATAAGATTTCGCGAATCTGTCATATGTCTCATTTAAACTTTTCTGTTCAATGTTTTCTTCAATCATCATGACGAGATAAGTCTTTTGAGATCTTTGAAATGATTATTGATTGTTTGAATAGTGAGAAGAGTTTAAATCTGACTCGCTTGTAAAAGAAGTTCTGCTGTTGTTTTCTTCGATCAGCAATAATGACTGATGAGAAGCTGACAAGACTTAAGCTTGTTGTGCAGATTGATTAGATTAATAAGCTGAATTGTTCAAATAAGATTGATAAGAAGATCTTGAGTTCTGAAAGTCGTAGCTCTGAAACTGTCGCTGAAAATTCGGCTGAAAATTACTGCTATACTGATCTGAGTTTCAATCATCTGATTAATCTTTGTTACTTCGTTGATTACGTTCTTTAATAAAGATGATGTTAGAAACGTTGTTAGATGATCATTCAATGCTGTTGAAACTGCGTTATTTATCTTTCATAGTAAGATCAAATCACATTTCTTTATATTGATGTAACTGCTGAAGTCATGCATTTATCGTTGTCTTGAGTTCGAAAGATTTCAGATTTCTTCGAAGTTTCAAATCAATTTCATTGTAAATCAGAAACAGCTGATTATAAATAAAGATCATTTTCGCAGATCTGACTTCGCGAAGAATGATCTGAGCGTACTCACAAGATTCTCTTCATCGATAAACATCGCTCATAGTGTATTTCTCTGTTGTTATAGTAGTGAAAGCTATTGCAGATGATTTCTTGAATCAAGATAATAGAGCTCAATGTCATTTGTCAAGCGAAAGCTTAAGAAGACACTTCTTCATGTCAGTGAGCTCGAAAACATATCACTTCAGTGCAATGTTTCGTAGACAGATATACAAGTTCTCAGCTATCATCTTTTCATCTTTGATGACAGCAATATTCTTGACTCTTTCATTGAACAGATGAACATCTTGAAAGATAGTTTTCTTGTTGATATGAATCATGAGTTCTGATTTGAAACTATCTTCATAGTTGAAATCAAAGAATTCAACATTTGATGAGTTTCATCGTTTCTTTCATTGAGAGTTAAAATCAGACTCATCATCTGTAGTATCGCTGTTCTCATCGTTATCATCTGAGTTTTCTTCATTGTCATTTCTTTTCATGTTATGACTATTGATCTGAAATATTTCTTGCATCATTGCTTGAAGTGCTGTCATTTGAGCGTCGTTGAAAGAAACTGTCATTTCAAGATTAAATTCAGCTCTAGAATGAGCAGCTTTCAAGAATTGACTGAATATTGTTTTCTTCATTGATGTTTTTCTTGTAGATTTGATAATGATGAAAGAACATTGACTTTGTTCAATGATGATATCTGAAATGATGCATTGACGACGTTGTAGAGAAGATGATTTTCTAGATAGTGAAGATGATTCTCACGATAGTGAATCAATACTTTCTTCTTGAAAACGATTATGTCATGAAGTCAATGACTTTGAAATTTCATCAATAGAAGCATGATTCAATGTTGTTGCTGTTGAACTGCTTTTCTGAGAGTTTTGTGTATCACGCTGCTGCTCAGAAATAGTAGAAAGAAAGCTTTGATACGTTTGAGAGATATGAAATTCAATCGTGCTTTGAAAGAATGTTCGCAGATAACGTAGAAAGACGAGTTTATCAATCGCTCAAAGCTCAAAAAATGATGATGATTCTAAGAAATTAAATTGTTGAGTGATATGATTTGTAAATTGACGTATAGTAACTGATTATAGATTGATAGTTACTATGCTTTCAACAATAAGTCAAATTTCATTCAAGAATTTCTTAAAATAGTCTTGATTTTCTGCTTGAAGAAAAGCGTCAATAAAGAAGACTGCTTTGACAATGTCAAATGATTTGAATGACGTCAGCTTGACGTAAAGATTGCTACTGATACAAAGAGATCATAGAAGTGCTTAATTAAACTTAACTGAGATAATCTAGTTCTAGATTTGATAGACAACTGAATTAATCAGAGTTGATGCTATCATTTGTTGAGATGTTTATAAAACAAGCAATAGTATTGATATTAATGATAAAAGATAAAGAGCAAATCTGAGTCAACGTTAGGTTTAAGCTCGACTAGCGCGTCGCTAAAGACTTTAGTGCGTCGTCATAAATATTAAGCTAATAATTGACTACAGTGTTTAATTCATAACAGTATATGATTGTAATGCATGTAAATCGATCTGATAAAGCAAAAAATCAATCAATTTACTGCATTACACAAACGTGTAAATGCATAAAAGCTGAATCGTGTCTTTGCAGTATATGTATGTATGTCGTATATGAGTTCAACATGTGAATAAAGCGCTGTCACTGCTCTGTGTGTAATTGTGCTGCGTGTAAATCGATCTGAAAATGCGAAAAATCAATCGATTTACTGCATCACATCTGTCTGTATGTGTGCAAAAGCTGAGTCATGCCTTCATAATATATATATATATGTTGTATATGAGTTGCAGCATGTATGCAAAGACGTTGCTGTCATTCTGTGTATATGCAAGCTTCAACACGTCAATGATCACGTTGTTATTGCTTCACTTTTTGACTGTGTGTGAGCTCAACATATGAGTAAAGCGCTGTTATCACTTTGTCAATGTTGATGAGATTGTTTAGCTTTTTTGACAAGCATAGCTTGCAGAAGATTCGTAGTCAGCATTTCATACAGATAAATCTTGTTGTTGATCATGCTGTTATAGTAAAGACTTACGAAAAAGTCTCAATCAAACTTGCAAAGTATTATGTCAAGATTAAAGACAGCGATGAAACAATATATAATCTTGCAAATATTCTGAATTCTACAATGAAGTTAAATCTTTACAAGACTTGAAACAACAAAGACAATGAAGATACAGATCATAATGAAGAGTCTGTTCACTACAAAATCAAGTACAAGACAAAGTTCAAAAAGTATTTTCATCATTACTATGAAGATTCAGCTGTCGATTTGAGAGCAGAAGCATAAAGAGCAAGAAGTGATGCTGATAAGATAATGCATTATGATAATGCATTTGATCATTTACTAATGATCTTGTAATTTGTTGCAATTGTTAGAAGATTATTGCTTCAACAATTTCAGCATGCTCGTTTTTTTCAAGACAAAGATGATCAATATCTTTGCACTGATGTTATAAATGAGAAATGTTCAACATGACAATTTTGAAAAAACAATGCTTCGAATTTTTCTAGATTAATGCAAATGATTAAAAATGTTTTTTCATGCTCGATATTTTTAATAAATATTGAGCGAACTTTCAGTCTTGTTAAAAGAGTATGTTGATGAGATTGATCACAGATGAGTTTAAAAACGATGAAACAAATAATGTTAATGAAGTATTACAATCGAACTATGAATTTAAATTCAGATGAAATTATTACTGAGTTCTGAGATATTTATTGCAGAGAGAAGAATGATGATCAATATATCAACAAGTCTGCTAATTCATTTCAAGTATCTTTGAAGACTGTTCTGACGCAGATTTATTCATAAATCTACAATATCATCTCATTTATTAAAAGTCTTGCATTTAAAGCAAGTACTTATTAAAAGTACAATTAAGTCAATGCACAAGAATAATGCACAAGAATAATGCAAATGTGATTTCAAGAATTACACTGTTTATTTAACTGATGAAGACAGATATTTTCTAGTCTGTCTTGAAAAACATGACATCAAGATTCATCATGAAATTCTTCATAAATCTCATATTTCTATCTTGAATGATGATGCATTTGACATGAATTATTGTCAAGTTGATGTCTGCATAAAGCATAATGTCAATGAAAATTCTACAACAAGAGTGATAATGTGAAAGAGTAACATTTGCAGTTTGTAAAGTGAACTAAATTTTAGAGTTTAGCGAAAGAAACATTTGTCGCTTAAAGCTGAATAAAATCGAGATTTAAGCTGAGCTCATCTGATTGAGTTCTGCTTTTGTCAATAAAATTTGCGTTTATTCATATGCTCTGAACTGCATCTTGATATAATTTGCGTTTATTCATATGCATTGAAATGAATCTCGCTTTCGTTGCTTATGTTGCATATGTCAATTCTTCTATCTATGTATATTATATATATCTACAGAGACTTATTTATAGACAGATTATAATATGAAGCGTTGCTATAATGAATGTTATCGTTGTACTCACTTTAGATTTTCAACGATGACTCATTTTCTCATTCTTCGACATTATATCAACAACAGCTTAAATTCTTCTTCTATTGATTTCATCATTTTCATTGCTACTTTTGACTTCTTGCAGTCTTCACAAAGCTCAAATTATTTGCTATGAATGCATTGCAGTGACTGATTAAACTTGACGCGTTAGCATTCTTTGTAATATTTCAAATCAATTTCACATTATCTGATCTGATTTAAGTTGTTGCATTTTCAATGATCTTGTTCTCAGTCATAGTGTGCAAGATCTTGAGTAATCACATATCTGTTATCTGCAGCAGATTCAATAACTCATTTAGCTGTTTCGCGATTTCATCGTTATTTTTGAAATCATGAATCTGAGATCAGTCAACTATATTGATGTAAGTGAAATCAATTATTTGCAAACATGTCGTGAATATCATCTGTTTGACTCATGTTTTTGCTTGATGTGCAAGTAGATGATCTTACTTATTTGAGAACTGAGCTTTGCAGTAGTCTGACACAGCTGCTAGAAAAATTCTGTGAACTGACATTTCATGATCTTTGATCTCGAGTTAAATCAACTGCGTGTGCTTGACTGATTTCAAAGTAGATACGCTGCTACTTTTTGAGCACATTGACAGAATGTTAAAGATTGACTCAATTGATTAGACTGTCATTGTACTTGAATCGCAAAGACACATTGAACATAATCTTCGAAATTGAGAATCTTTGTTGACTCGTGAGATTGAAGATCAAGAAACACTCAATATATATGAAAAGATTGTGAGCATCGCATTTTGCAGTGAAGAAAATGAGTCGTGTGCTTTATACAAAAAGCAGATAGAAAGATCTCACTTTCATGATCATATAATGTCATTGTCTTACAAATTTCTTCTTTTCATTCGACGTAATTGCTGTTAAGAATTTGATATTGTGATTTGCAAGTTCTTGAACAAACGCAGTGTATTCAGCGACAGAAAGTTTCTTTCATGTTCATGAGTTGATGATGTTGAGCATGATGTCAAAGTTCATTAATCAGCATGACATGAACATTCAAGATCTTCAATCATATTGAGTATTTATCTGCTATCTTTGAAGAGACAAGAATACTCAGACTTTCTACAACTCATGACAAAAGTAGCTTCAAGATCTTGCAGAAAATGATTTCTTTCACAAACAGATACTTTGCAGCTTTATTAGAATGCAATAATTCTGATTTGCATATTTCATCTCATATGAGAAATATGAAGAAAACATTCTTGCAAGATTTAGACATGTGCAATCATGAAGATATCAAGAAGCGCGATCAAAATAATCTCATTGAGTCAATTCATCACATTAGTGAACTTGATGCATGATTAATGACGAAGCGCAAGATCAATTGATAAGACTCTCTGTTGATAACAAGCAGAGCAAGACAGCTTAACAGATACAAAGCGACGTTGAGTTCTTTGAAGAAAAGTTCATGTAATCATCACAACAGATTATAGCATTGTTAACAAATGATCAATTGCATTATCATATTGCATTATCTGATCAACATCACTAGTCACTTGCGCTTTAACTTCTGCAGTTGTAATTCTCTTTTCATAATGATGATGAAAATAGTTCTTAAACTCTTTTCTATACTTGTTGTAATAAAAATAAAAATCATTCTCATTTACATCTCAATCTTGATATAAATTCAACTTTTGAGTAAAATTTAAAATCATAATGAGATTGTATATCAGTTCATCTTTGCTCTTCATCTTAGAATAGTACTTTGCAAGCTTGATAAAAGTTAGTTCGCAAGCTTGAAAAACAAGTGCTTGTGAAGTACATGCATTATTACATACTATCATCTCAATAACATTGAGATGATTGAAAAGAGCATTAAACATTCGAAATTCTAAATATATATTAACATTAATGATTCTAGACACAATCAAAGTTAGCTCGTAGAAAGAATTTAACATATTGTCAACAAGTAATACTAGTGATCATTTATTCTTCTTTAATTGAATAGCTTGAATCTTTGCATCTATTAAGAATTTCTCGATTCATATATTAATCATGTCATGCAGTTGATATGCACATCGAAGCATCAAATAAATAAAGTTTCAGTGAATGCAAATATTTTGTATTAATTTTCAAGATCTTATGACTTGAAGCTTTAAAAAATGAAGCTTTTATTAAGAAGAACTGTTGATGACAATAGTAAAAGCGCAAATTTGTTTCACTGATTAGTAAATGCATTATCTTTTTGCATTATCAACTTGATAAATATCTTCTTGATAACAATGCAAAGATTATTGCTTTTGATTACATTCTCAACTTGATCATTATTTAATGATACAGTGAGATTATCATTTAAAGTTTCTGATTCAATAACTTTGATAAACTCTTAAGTCATTAAATTGATGATATGAGTCATACAAGATATTGAGTTTTATGCTCTATCTTATGAAATGTCACATTGACTGAGCATTCTTTCAAGCTTCTTCTTTAAAGTGTTATTGTTGCTTGCATTATTAATAATAACATCAAAAAACTTGTTCTTAATGTTGTATGTATTCAAAATCTTGAACAGCTTTTGCATCAAATGATAATCAGTATGCTCAACTTGAAAAGATGTAAATTCAATAAAATGTTCATAATATTGAAATGTAGCATTCATTCAATATATTAAAACTTTCAGATAAACGACTTTTTAAGAACTAAATCATGCATTCAATGTAATAAAAATCTGTCGTGACTCTTTTAAGTCTTACTTTATCTTTGCATGAATTTCATTGTATTTCAAGAAAATCATGCTTGACAATTTAATGTGATGAACGAAAGTAATTTCTGAATGAAGCATTTGTAGTAACTGTCGAAAATGCTTATTTTCAATGATTCAAAAAGACAAATTCAATGCAATGAAGATCTTGCACAATATCTTTTCCCAATTTTGTTGATTGAATTGAGATAATAAGTTGATATGACTTTTCTTTTATAAACACGTCAACTTTGCATTATTTATTTGCATTATCATATTGAACTTACATGATTGAAAGATATCTTCATCTGTGAAAGAGAGTTGACTTATTTTCATTTGAATCGTTTTATGCAAGCATTTGTCTTGAGATGCTTGATCATATTAATCATACTAGATTCATCAATAGCTGTAAAATGATCTAGAATTTTAAGACAATTCTTGCATGAAATCTTAGAATATTCTTTTAACGTTAAGATTATTTGAATAAACTTGTTTCAGATGCTGAATTGTTAAACTGATCATCAAGTTAAGCTTCAAGTTGACATTTTGAACTCAAATCAATATCAAGTCGAGTTGCTCACATTTTCAACTTAATTTAAGTTGAATTGCTCATATTTTCAACTTAACGCGACTCGATTCGACTGAGAATTGAGTTAATTCAACTTGATTCATCAAGAACTTGAGCTTGATGTCAAGAGAGTTAAATATAGAAATTTTTCCGATTTTTTGCTTTTGCATTATCTTCTTGCATTATCTTTTTGATAGAAAGTCATGAAGAAAAACATGACGAAAAATCAACAACAAGATTTATCTGTACAAAATGCTGACTATGAATCTTCTGCAAGCTATGCTTGTCAGAAGAGCTGAACAATCTCATCAACATTGACAGAGCAGTAACAGCGCTTTACTCATGCGTTGAGTTTACACACAGTTGAAAAGCGAAGCAATAACAACGCGATCATCAGCATGTTGAAGTTTGCACATACACAGAATGACAGCAGCATACATGCTGCAGCTCATATATGACATATATATATATATTGCAAAGGCATGACTCAGCTTTTGCACACATATGAACAGACGTGATGCAGTAAATTGATTGATTTTTCGCATTTTCAGATCAACTTACACGCAGCGCAATCACACATAGAGCAGTAACAGCGCTTTATTCACATGTTGAACTCATATACAACATATACATATATATTACGAAGGCACGACTCAGCTTTTGCGCACATACAAACAGATGTGATGCAGTAAATCGATTGGTTTTTCGCATTTTCAGATCGATTTACACGCAGCATCATCATACACAGAGCAGTAACAGCGCTTTATTCACATGTTGAACTCATATATAACATACACATATATACTGCGAAGGCACGACTCAGCTTTTATGCATCTACACATCTGTGTGATGCAGTAAATTGATCGATTTTTCGCTTTATCAGATTGATGTACATGCATCACAATCATATACACTGCAAAGACACGACATAGTCTTTGCTCATATATACAGAACAACAGCAACGTCTTTGCGCACATGTTGCAACTCATATACATCACACACATATACATTGCAAAGACACGATTCAACTTTTGTGCATCTACACGCTTGCATGATGCAGTAAATCAATCGATTTTTCGCTTTATCAAATCAATGTACATGCATTGCAATTACATACATTGCAAAGACACGACACAGTCTTTGCTTATATACACAGAACGACAGCAACGTCTTTGCGCATGCGTTACAACTAATATACAACATTTACACAGTCATTGCAAAGACACAACTCAGCTTTTGCGCATATACACATCTGTGCAATGCAGTAAACCAATCGATTTTTCGATTTTCTGATCGAGTTACATGCGTTGCAAGTACATAGATCAAAACTCATTTAGTTCATTCAGCTGAATGATCATACAATAAACTTGAAAGCTCACATCAAAGTGATCAGCTTTCATCTACATAAATCAAAGCTCATTTAGTTCGTTTGACTTGATGATCATACAGACAAGTTGAAAGTTCATATTAAAGTGATCAGCTTTCACAATCTTGAATTGTTTATATGATCACTTGATTATATAAACAGCTCACATGCTCATATGCGCATTCTAACAATCTGACTGCTTAATGAAAAGATATACTGCAGCGATTTTGACTAGATTACATGTAATTTAGCATATACACAGCGTTTAGATAGTGTCATAGTCATAGACTGCATGCACTTAATGAAGAAATAAAAAAAACATGATGAGAAACATAAAGAGAAACATGAAGAAAAACATAAAGAGAAACATGAAGATTGTTTGATAGAGAATCATGACGAGAAACATAAAGAGAAACATGAAGAGAAACATGAAGAAAAACATGAAGATCGTTTGATAGAGAATCATGACGAGAAACATAAAGAGAAACATGAAGAGAAATATGAAGAAGAACATGAAGAAAAACATGAAGAGAAACATGAAGAAGAACATGAAGAAGAACATGAAGAGAAACATGAAGAAAAACATGAAGAGAAACATGAAGAGAAATATGAAGAGAAACATGAAGAGAAACATGAAGAGAAACATGAAGATCATTTGATAGAAGATTATGACGAGAAAACATGAAGATTGTTTGACTTTGATAGAAAGTCATGACGAGAAAACATGATAGAAAGTCATGAAGAAAAATCATGTAGACTGTTTGATCAAGCTATTTACATTTATTTAATATCTTGTCAAGTCGAGTCAAGTTTTTGAGTTGAATTGTTGAGTCAAGCTTCTCAATTCAACTCGAGTTCTTGAGTTCAACTTCTCAATTCAACTCAACGCTTTTTCAAAAAAATTTCAACTTAATTCAACACTTTTTGAGTTGAATACTTAACTTGAACTCAAGTACTCAACTTGATGCAATCAGTCTATAAATTGTTTATTTACTTCAATCTTCTTGATTCAAAGTGAATTATCTATTTTTTTTTTAAGTTTTGTTGATGACACTTTCGTCAACAGATGTCTGTAATCATCATTGTTGAAATTAAGCATTGATATCAGCACTTCACTCAACATACTGATTATTCTCTCTTAATATTAGAAGAGAAGTATCATGATGAATTCTATTCATTGCTTCTTGAAGAGTTTGTTTCTTTTCAACAAAAGCATGATTAATGTTTCATAAATCTTGACTTGCAAATTTATTAAAATAAAGACTATTGAAAGTAAATGAATGAACAATCAAGAAATTAGATTCTTTCTCGATTGAAAATCTTGACAATTCATATGTCTTATCAGAATCAGACATCATACAATATATTTTATTGATAATGCAACAAGATAATGCAAACAACTGTTATGAATGTGTCAGAATTGAATAAGGTCAAAGCTTTAACTTTAATCAATTCACAGTGAACGCTAGCGAGTTCACTGTATATTGATTAGAACTAGTCAACGATCTAGTCGAGATTTGACCTAGATATGACTCAGCATCTTTTTTCTTTTCTAGCATCTTTTAATCAGCTTTTATTATCTTCTAGACAAACACACTTCTTTGTGTTACAGATGATCAACAGATTTCTATGACAAACACATTTCTTTGTATTACAAACATCTTTCAAATCAACATCTTTCTTATGTTTCAACACGTTTTCTTTGAGACTAGCGTTGATCTGAGTAACTACTATATAAAGTGTATTCTTCTTGTCTTTTGTATCTTCTTTCTTCTGTATTCTTAAAGTCTTAGTTATAGCTATCTTTATTGAATTAAACATTTCACTCACGACATGATTAGATTGAATATTTAGACATGATCTCAACATTACTTTAAAAATTCATTAATCACATGATACTGATTTCATTACTCATTCAAATTCACTCAACTGACAATGAGATGAGTATAAAGAAATTTGTGTATCTGATGATCAACAACATTGAAAGACAGAATAACATCAAGAAGTCAATAGAATCAATGAGAACATATGATCATATGATTGCTAAAGAATCTATCGCTCAGTCAGTAGCATCAGTTCAAATCGATTAACAGAATCAATGATAAAGAATCTTTGTTGATTGCTTAAAAATCACAAAAAAATCTTTCAAATCAGCAACACTTTTCTTTGAAGACTAAACACTTTAACAAATGATCTCACTACATACTATTAAGCATCATTCTTCGCTCGATCGTCAATTCTTTGCTATGACTCAATCATCTGTGAACAATCTCTTTGAGAATAATCAAAGCTTTTATTCTTCTGACATTACAGATTCAGTCATTTATTCTGAGCTGTCATCTTGCATATTGAAATATCTTAGAATCAATGTTGTATGAAAACATCGATACTCTTTGCCTCATTCTCAGACTTTCGATGAATCTCATGAAACTTCTACTTCATGAAATATAAAAAATGTAAAGCAGCTACAACATTGAATTAAACAAGATTCAAAAGTTTTTCTAGAAGATTTGAACAATCTTCGAACTCAACGAGATCTAAACATGAAAGCTTGTGAGCTATTTGACAAGATATCAAGCGAACAAATATGAAAGACTCATTTCAAGAAAATGAATAAAGTCAAAGAACACTTAAATCAATTAAATCAGACGTTTCAAAATCAAGTGACTGAATTACAACATCAACTGCAATCATTTAAAGAAGTCACTTCTTCTTCTTCTACTCTGTTCAATTTCTTCAAGCAATCTCAAAAGCTTTCAAATTCATCTTTGTTTACTGATGAAAAAGAATTTATCTGAAATGATTGACAAGAAAAGATTCATGACAAGCTAGAAATCAACGTCGATCATTTTGATATCAATAGAACTATTCTGATCTACGTTCACTTCAGAATCGAAGAAGACGCAGTCAAAGTTACTTTAACTCAAAGTTAACAAGATTCATTGAATCTTTATGTCACAGTCAATGATTTGTTAAATGAACTTGCTCAGCGTTATGATGATTTTAACAAAGAGACAAACTTTCGAAAAGAATACGCTAATCTCACTCAAGAAAAGAGCAAATTCAGTGAATTCTATTCAATGTTTCAGCGTCTGTTCTCTTATTTGAAATATCATGACAAACAATTAATTGTCGATTTATGAGACAAGATAGTTTATCATCTTCATGCAGCTTGAAGTAGTCAGTTGATTCAGTCAGAATCTCTTAATGAAATTCGTAGTTATTTGATTCATTTGAACAATGAGCATCAAGTCATGAATGATATCAAAGAAAAGAAATTCTTGGTCAAAGTCAGAAAGCAAGTCATCTTTGCTGAGAAATAAGATTCATTGAACTTCTATAGAAAGATCGAAGTCATTACACTCGTTGATCATTCAAAGTCGCGCGACGCGATTTTAACTAGCGTCAAAGACATTGATTTACAAGCTGAAATCTGTTTCATCTGTCATAAATCAGATTATACTTCTAGAAAGTGTTCTGATTGATCAAGAGTCAATGCATTAAAAGATGATGAGTTTGATTGATTTACATTGAACTCTGAGTTTGATTCTGATTCAAAAAACTAGTTATCTCTTTTAAAGTCATTGAAGAAATAGAGATTATATCTTTGTGCAGTCAAATTGAAGTTCTATTGAAAGAAAATTATTTTGAAAAGTCATTTCTGATCAATGCTTCTCTTATCTCTCAAAGCAATTCTTTCAGCCTTCGTTCTTTAATAGATAGTGATTTCGTCATCTACACGCTGATACATGACAAGCTAGTCAATAAAGTATGTTAGAAACTTGAAATACAATCTATATTACTAGTAAAAAAGAAGTTAATACAAGACTATGATGAGAAGTTAGCTAGAAAGACTATTACTCATAAGATTCTACTTAATCTTACGATCAAAAGTCATAAGAAATTGACTATGTCAATGCTGATAGTTGATATCAAGCATCATGAAGCTATATTGAGCAAATTCTGAATGAACAAAAATGAAATATTATTGAACATAAGACATGATACTATCATATTCTCTGATCAATTAAATATTTCTATTTCGATTTTTTTGATCTCGTCAAATACAAAGCACTCAAGTTGATCGCGATCAACTTCGATTTCTTCAACAGCTCACAGCAAGACTTCTAAAATGCTTAAGCACTCAGTTTCATTCATTCAGAAAGAGTCATTCTTGATTCAAAACATAGACATCATCTGTTTTCAAGTATTAGTAAAACGAAAAAAAAAGAATCAGACAGAGATTTTTGCTATGTTCATCAAAGACATCGATAGAAAAATCGTGAATAATACTCAATGCGAACTAGATGTCATAAACGTCTTCTCAGTCAATGAAACGACTCAGAATCTGAAAAATATTAAAGTCAAGTTATCATCGAAATATCAGAATTTTCTAGACGTTTTTAATTGAGCTCAAGCAGACAAGCTATTGTCTCATCATTTATATGATCATAAGATAGAGCTTACTAGTGACGTAACGTCACTTTACTGTTGAGCATATTGAATGTTCTTCTACAAGCTTCAGAAAGTAAAAGAATATTTGAACGAGAATCTTTTCAAAGAATTTATAATCTCTAGCAAAGCTTCATATTCTTCTTTCGTTCTGTTCGCTCTAAAAGCAAATGAAGATCTACGATTCTGCGTTGACTATTGAAAGCTCAATGCTATTATCAAAAGAAATTGCTATTCTCTACCTCTGATAAATGAGAGAATTGACAAAATAGTTGATTGCAAGCATCTGACTCGATTGAATATCATTTTGATGTTCAATAAACTACAAATGCATTCTGATAATGAAAACTATACTATCTTTATTATCGCTTTAGAAGCGTACAAATCAAAAATGTTACTCTTCAAACTTATTAATGATTCAACCTCATTTCAGCAGTATATGAATGATGTTCTTTGAGACTTTCTAAATGACTTTTGTCAAGTCTATCTAGACGACATTCTGATTTACAGCAAAACTCAATGAGAACATCAACAACATGTCAAAATGATATTGAATCACTTATGAGAAGCTGATCTACAGATGAATATTCAAAAGTACAAATTCAATGTAGAAGAAATCATCTTCTTAAAAGTCATAGTTTCAAAAAAAGATTTTCATATGAACTTTATCAAAGTGAAAGTCATAGTCAACTGAACTACGTCGATCAATCTAAAAGAAGTTCAGAACTTTGTGAGATTTGTTAACTTCTATCGTTGTTTTATTAAGAACTTCTCGAAGCTAGTCAAATTGTTCACTCAGCTGACTAGAAAAGACACGTCTTTTGTTTGAAACAAAGTCTGTGTTCAAGCTTTTGATGATCTAAAGAAATAAGTCAGCTTGATCTCAGTTCTACGACATTTCAATTCAAAACGACAGACTATTCTGAAGATCAATGCATTTGACTACGTCAAAGAAGAAATACTATCACAGTACAATGATGAGAATGTTCTTCACTCAGTAGCATTCTACAGCAAGAGCATGATTCTCGCTGAATGCAATTATCACATCTATGACAAGAAATTGCTAGCAATTATTCAATGCTTTGAGCACTGAAGACTTGAGCTAGAATGCACAGAGCTGCTCATTCAAATGTTCATCAATCATCAGACTTTAAAAATCTTCATGAAAAACAAACAGTTAACTCGACGTCAAGTCAATTATCTAAACATTCTATTCAAGTTTAACTTTCAGATTATTTTTCAATCAGGCAAAATGAACACTAAAGTTAATGCTTTAATCAGAATGTTTCTGATCGACGTTTCTGAATCAACTCAGCGTACTGAAGATCACTATCAGATCATTCTGACATTTGATAGAATAAATGTTTTAGCTATTGAATCTGAAGTTGATCTTTATCAGCGAGTAAAAGATGTCAATAAGACGAATGAGCTTTGCAATGAGTATAAACAAGCTATAAGCGAAAACAAGCTCAAGCTACATAGCACTAAATTGAAGCACTGCAAGATCGTTGATGACGTTCTGTTCAGAAAAAATCTACTGTGAGTTTCTGAGAATATGCATATGAAATTGCTAAAGAAAATTCATGATCAGCCTTTCATCTCTCACTTTGACAATCGAAGAACTATTAATCTAGTTCAATGTTTCTACTATTAATCAGATCATCAAGCAATGATTAAACGTTACATTTGAAACTGTCATGTCTATCAACAAAGCAAGACATTTAAAGATAGTATCAATGAACTTCTTCATTCTCTTTCGATTTCACAGAAACGCTGAAAAGATATAACTATGAACTTCATCACTGAGCTATTTCTATCAGAAGATTATAACATCATTTGCATAATCATATGTCATCTCATCAAGAAACATCATTATGTTCTCTGTCATTGAGAAGACGAGAGCATCTCAGTTGAAGAAACGATTTGAATCATGCTATGAAATGTCTATCAACTTCATGATCTATCTAGTTCTATTGTTTTGAACAGAGACTTTTAATTCATATCAACAATGTGACAAAGTCTTTGTAAGTGACTAAGAATCACAGCTAGTTTATCAACAGTCTATCATTCTGAGATTGATGATAAATTGAAACAAGCTAATTAAGATGTTGAATGCGAATTAAGAATCTACTGTAACTACATGCAGAATGATTGAGCGAAATGACTTTTCATGATGAAATTTAGTGAGAATTTCAATATCTTCTCAATCATCTCAATGACTTCATTCTACTTTAATAAGAATTTTCACTCTTGAATGAGTTTCGATTCAGATACAACTGACTACAAAACAACTTATGAACGTTTTGAAGCTGAAAAAGCAGATGATATTGTTATTTGAATGAAAGAGCTTCTTATCTTTGATTGTCAGCAATTGAAAAAGACGAAGCAGATCATTGAAGCTCAGATCAATAAACATAGACGAGACATCATTTATGAAGTAGACAACTGAATTTGATTATTCTCTAGAAACATAAAGACAACTAGATCATGTAAAGATTTGAAAGATAAACAGCTAGAATTCTATTAAATCACTGTCAAAGTTGAGATCTTCTATCATCTTCATCTATCAATAAGCATGAAGCAGCTGCATTTGATGTTCAGCTCAAAGCTATTACATTCTTATTTTCAAGACTCATTATCAGAACAGCATTTAAAATCTTCTAGATCATTAACAATCAAAAATGATGATCATTGAAAGATAAATAACATTTTGAACTCTAGATGCTATCGAGATTGAATACAATACAAGATCAAATGAACAGAACTAGATCAAGACAACGAATGATACTATGTCAATAAAGAAGAATTCAAGAACTTGAAAGAAGTTCTAGTTGAATTTCATAAACTTTATTCAGACAAGTCACACTAAATTGAAAAACAGTGGAAATTTGCGTTTCATTTGTTCTATTCATGCGAACATGAATTTTCGAAGAAGAAAATAATGTTACAAATGTGTCAAAATTGAATAAGATTAAAGCTAGTCAACGATCTAGTCGAGATCTGACCTAGATATGACTCAGCATCTTTTTTCTTCTCTAGCATCTTCTAATCAGCTTCTATTGTCTTCTAGATAAACACACTTCTTTGTGTTACAAATGATCAACAGATTTCTATGACAAACACATTTCTTTGTGTTGCAAACATCTTTTGAACCAACATTTTTCTTGTGTTTCAACACGTTCTCTTTGAGACTAACGTCAATCTAAATAACTACTATATAAAGCGTGTTCTTCTTGTCTTTTGTATCTTCTTTCTTCTGTATTCTTAAAGTCTTAGTTATAGCTATCTCTATTGAATTAAACATTTCACTCACGACATGATTAGATTGAATATTTAGGCACGATCTCAACAACAACGAGAAGAGAAATAAATTCATTTGTTGCATGAAAGTCTTTCAAATATAATGACATAATAGATTCAAAAATAGTAAATCTTGACATTTGATATCATTTTTGATTGTTTAATGAGTCAAGTCAAGAATTCAAATCAAACTCTGATTCAAGATCAATATCAAGTTGAGTTATGATGTTGAGATTGAGTATTTGAGTTGAGTCAGAAGATTGATATCGAGTAATCAAGTCAAGTCAGAATGTAGGTATGAAAACTTGACTTGATAATCAATCTAGATTCAAAGTGATATATATGCATCGAGATCAACGCATTTAATTATGCAGTCACGAGTATTTTGTCTCAGTCAGATGTGTTATGAGCGTGCTCAGTCTTCTACTGAAATGCGTGTTTTTTGAGCGAGCCTAGACTCTATCGAGCCTAGCGCTCATCTTCTCTCTGTACATATAGCCTTTGCATCTCATAGATCTCGCTCTTTAGCTTTGAATTCTCGTTTACCTGATTTACTCTTCGTTTATCTGTATCTCTATGACTTGCTCTAGGCATGATTCTAACAAGATGACGAAAATCAATGACATTTAATTGCATTCTGATTTAGAATGATGATAAACGTTGAAAGAAACTATGAAATACATGATCAGAAGCTTCTAGTCATAGTAGCAATGTTTAAACACTGACGACACTATGTAGAAGACAATTATCATACTGTTGAAGTTCTGACTGATCATAATAATTGAAAGAGTTTTATGAATGTTTGAAAGCTAAATGAAAGATAAGTCAGATAAGTCATGAGATTGTTAATTTGCAACTTTGAAATAATGCATAGATCAGAAAAAATAAACTTGATTAATGTGTCATTGAGATGATTTGACTATAAGAGTAAAAATGTCTTTGCAAATCATTTGTTGCTCATTCTGCAGCGAAAGCTGACTAGAATAGAAAGCTTAAATAGTTTTATACTCGTAGCAATCAGAGAATTATACTGTATACAAGTGATTAATGATGTTGAGAAGATGTTCATTCACAGTATAAGTATGAACAAATATTCAGCAGAACATATTAAAAGCAGACTGCAAGATGAAATTTACTGAACATAAGTGATAAACGATGTTGAGAAGATGTTCATTCACAGTGTTAGTGAAAAAAAATATTCAGTTGATCATGTTGAAAGCATGTCGCAAGATGAAATTTATTGTACATGAGTGATTAACGAAGTTGAAAAGATGTCTGTTCACAATGTCAGTGAAAACACAAGTACATGTTCAGCAGTGCATGTCAGAAGTATGTTGCTGAAAATCATGATTTTAACAGTGTAAAAAATGCATTTAAATGAAGTACATTTCTTAAGAGATAGAATCTTTCAATTCAAATCAACAACTTCAAGAAAAACAAATGTTGAAACATTAACTCATAAAAATTGCAACATAGTTGAGAAACAGCTTAATTCTGTTGCTGAAACTGTTGATTGCAAACAACTCATTTCACATGCAATTGTTAAAGTATTGACAATTCATGAAATAATATACAACTTTAGTAGTAAATTCATAGTCAAGCTCATTAAGATTTTACAGCAAGAAGATGAATTTGCTGTAGAGTTAAAAGCAGACAAAATGACAAGTATATGAAAGAATGACATTGAAGCTTGAACATTGAATAGTCAAGAAATGATAGAGTACAATGAATTATTGTATGTTTCAAAAAATCTTTTTATCAGAGAAGAGTTGTTGAAACATCATCATGATGATTTTTTAGTGAAACATTTTGATGCTGACAAGATCAGCGAGCTGTTAGATCATAAATATTACTGAAAAAGTATGATCAAGAATGTTAAAGAGTATATAAATACTTGTGACATTTGTCAGAGAGTAAAGATGAAACATCATTTATTATATGATGAGTTGAAATTATTATCGCAATTTACAAATCTCTGAAAAGAAATCACTATGAATTTCATAACAGATCTGTCATCTAGTAAATAAAAAAGTCATGTATGACTCAATTCTCATGATAGTCAATCACTACATGAAGATGACGTGTTATCTGTTTACAAAGAAAACTCTGACTGTTGTAAAGTTAACAGAGTTGTTCTTTGAGAAAATTGCTTTAAGATATGAAATTTCAAATAATATAATCATTAATAAAGATAATTTATTTATTAATATGTTTTGATCAAAGATCTGTTTTCACATGAAGATGAAATGATGATTAAGCATCGTCTTTCATTTGCAAACAGATGATCAGACAGAATGACAGAATCAAATACTAAAACATTATTTAAGAATTTTTTTTATTTCTTCATTAAGTGCATGCAGTCTATGACTATGACACTGTTTAAACGCTGTGCATATGTTAAATTACATGTATCTTGATCAAAGTTGCTGCTTTATATCTTTTCATTGATCAATCACATTGATAGTTTGTGCAAACAAGCACTTTCAATCAAACAACTTCTTTCTTTCATGCTTTTGTTTTCTCGCTTCTTCATGTTCTTTTCACTTTACTCTTTCATTCTTAATAATCATTTTCTTGTTGCAATTCGAGTACTTTTCAAGTACTTTAGCATTGCGATTCTTTCAATCTTGATGATAAACAACGTCAATATAGTGTTCATGTTTTTGAACTGTGCTTTTGCTTTAAGCTGTAACTGTTCTACTCTATAATGTTTGCAGTTCAGTAGTAAGTGCTTCAACGTTTATCTCGTCTTGCATATTTCATAGCATTTGTTTGAATTATTCTCTGATAATCGATGCAAATAGCTTTTGAAATAATCATGTCTCATTTTTAGCTGTATAAACGTTGAAAACGTCAGTCTGTCTATTTTTCGAAACTTTTTTAGTGATCTGTAACTCAGATTCATTCTCGCTGTGTGCTTCTGATACTGATTTTCTTTTTTGATGCTGTTGTTTCATGTTATTAGTCATTGCTTTTTTATCTCTTTGTTTATTTGCTTTTTGATGAAGCTCATGATTGTTTTTTTTCTGATGTTGATTGTCAATCTTTTTCGTGTCACACTTTTGATCTATCAAAAATATGTTGCATATGTTGCATGCAACATACATAAGACACAATTTCTATGCTGATTTTTCTCTTAGCAAGAGATAGTTTCTTGCAGCAGATTTACAGTTCAAGACGAACGAGATCTCTCATTGCTTAAATTTCAACAGTTTACTTCTTAAGCATGAGTTGCAGACGTTTCGTCTGCAATACACATGCATATCACAGTCGATTTCTTCTTTAATCACATCAACATGCGTTACTGTTCTTTCAAGCTATACAGACGATGTCTTTAACTAGAGATTGATTCTATCATCAAGACATTCAAAAGTCAAAGCTCAGTGAAGAAATAAGATTCTTAAGATCGACAGTCATCATCATTGTATATTATGTCTTGCAAACGCTTGCTTCGCTTGTAAGACGTGCAATTCATCTGTTTCATGTTATCTGTAAAGATCTTTCTCATGCAGATCAATCATGTCTTGCAGAAATGTTCATATGCTACACTTCTAATCAGACAGCGTAGTTCGATCATTCTCTACTAATTCGCTTGTGTTTCTCTTCTTTTAATAAAGTCTTCTCATCAGCGTATTACTCATGTATAGAATGTTTGTGTCTGAACGTCTGTTAAATGATATTAATGAGACTCTTGAGTTTGCTCATGTCAAACTTAACAAGTCTTGTGAGTTGCTTATGTCATAGTAACAGACACGCAGTTTTAACAAGATCTATACATAGTTAGCATGTAAATTTAAAGAATATTCATGATTCAAGTTCTTTCTGCTAATCATCTTCAACAGATCAAACACAAGAGTGTTTTATCTCAGTTCTTGTCATCACGATGACAAGATACTGAATTGAATGATTTTCATAAGCGATTTTCCTCATAGTTTTGCATTCTATTTGACTTTCTCATCTGCATGCAGATTGCTTATAGCATGCGCATTGAGATTATTGAAGTTTGCGCGATCGCGAAAACTCTGCACGCAATCAATGCACAGCGCTTCATCATCATGCAGCATCTCAATGTCATTCAAACTTTTGATAATCTTTAGACTTTACTGTAGCTAAACAGTAGATTCGTAATCAGCATCGCGTACAGATAAGTTTCATTACTGATCACATTATTTAAGAATGTATTGTTTTAAAGAGTAAAACAACTGAGCTATGCTTTTATTCATAATTAAGTTCATGTATCATTAGATGAAGCACGCTTCGTTGAGCTGTAGTCTCTTTAAAATCATGTATGATTATGAATTAATCTTTGACATACACATCAAGAATGATGCTATGAAAGAAGAAGTGTTAACAGCAAAAAAACGCGTTGAAATGCTGCAAGATGTGCAAAACACGTTGATGCAACAATGATAAAACGCGATTAATGCTCAAACAAAGTACTATAATTGAAAACATAAGTTTAAGTTCTTTAATGTTGATGATTTAATCATGCTATCAGCAAAAAATCTGAAGCAAAAAAAGTCAATCAAGAAGTTATTAAATAAGATGTTAAATTTTTTTTGTATACAAGAATTCATAAACAAGCAAACATATCATCTTGATCTTTCAATCATTTATAAAATTTATTCTGTCTTTCATGTATTTCTCTTAAAGTCATATAATCATAAATTAAATGATGACTTTATACTCAAGTATTTCACTCTTGAGCTTATTAATGATGAGCAAGAATGAAAGATAGAAAAGATTTTACAAAAGTGAAAGAAAAAGAAAATTTTATATTATAAAATACAATGAAAAAAGTATTTTGTAAAATATAATCAATGAATATCAAGCAAAGATATGAAAGATGTCTTAAAGCTTAGAGAAGTTTTCAAAATGAGATTGAAACATGAGTGAAAAGTATAATCACTCACTTTTAAGCATAAATTCATGATTAGAAAGAAAGAGAATCACTGTATTATGATGATTCTCGCTCTTTAATGAGATGATCACGTAGAGATATTAACATTCAAATAAAAGAAAAAACATAAACAGAAGAAAAAGCGCAGAGACGCAAAACGCGCTCAACATGAAAGTGTAATCATTACGAAATCATTACAAAATCATCACTTCATCAATTATTTCTTGCAAAAGACGAAGTTGCAAATTTCTTCTCATTCATCTTCAAATTTACATTTGAGCGTGAAGTGAGTGAATTCAGAGCAAGGAGATTCATTTATAAATATATTATGTTAGTTATAAAACTGTGATCAAACAATATTGAAACATAATAGAACATACAGAATAGCAAAACGCGTCAAGTGCATTGCAAGCAATATCATTAGTTGTTATTGCTTCTTTCAGCTGCAGCTTCTGTACATCAAATGACTCAGACTTGCATATATCATTTAAATTATCTTTCACATGCGTTGTGATCATAAGCTTCTTTTTCAGTTTCATCTAATTGATCATAAAGATCATAATAATGATCACATCATCATTTTTTGATGCAGTCTTGAATACTGTTTTAAGTCAAAAAGACTTATTTAATGTTTGAACATATACATTCAAGATTTAAGAATTCAAACATAAGCATTTAATGAATGCATCAAATAAGTTTACTCATTACAATGCATGCAACATTTTTCTTTGTGCATTAGATGCAGCGTTGATACATCACTTTTTCATGAAACTTGATGTTATAGCTTTATATCATCTCTTCATCATGAAATCTACATGCATATTTGATGCACATTATTCTGTTCAATATCTCAAAAGCATCAGCACTTCTTTCGTTAATTTTCATGACTGAGAGCTGAAAAGAATCAGTAATGACATTTAAATGCTGAGTACATGACTTACTATTTTTCTATTGCTAGAAGTTCAAGATAAGTTGAATAAGAACTTTGATGCTGAGAAAGCATCAGAACTCATTTTGTTGCTCATTTTTTCATTAAAGATATCAAGATCATTCTTAAAATTCATGAATATAACAAGTTTCAAAACAGAAAATGATGTTGCATGATTGTAATGATGATGAATAAATGACTTTTTGAAAATGATCTGCAATTGTTAGATTGCAGACTTAATCAAGAAAGTTCAGAATCAATATTACATATTTTGCTTATTATTTTAATCTTGACATCAGTTGATTTCACAATCTTTGAAACTCATTTCAACATCATTACTTTAGTACATGTCATTCTTGATAATTACTTTCTACAATACATGAACAATGATTATATTCATGAAGTAATTGAACAATAATATGAGTCAAGTAATGATGAGTGCAAGAATGAGATTGAAAGAAGATGAGAATTGAGAAAAACTGAAAGAGTAATAAATAAAACAATGATTATTATTCACTCTTGTTTGCACTTTATCATTTCAACAACACAATTTAATTAAAAGATAAATAATGTTTATGCATTATTTACATATGATTGATGCTGTCATTTACGTCAACTACACATCATATATACTATTTATAATGTCATTTACATGCATTATAATTGAAGATGAATCATCATTTGATTGAAAGTTTCTCTTTTTCTTGTTTTTTCACAAAGATTTGAAGATTTTTATTGAGAGCTTCTAAAGCAAAATCATAAATATGCATCATCATTTATTAAGATAAACAAAGACATTAATTATTAAGATTGAGAATGAATTCACTTAGAAGAAAAGACAATTATCATGATGAATTGATACATAAAGATTAAATTAAAGACTAAAGTCAGAAGCTGAATTGAAGATCAGATCTGAGTTAGCTCTGAAACTCTGTGACTTTGTCAAGACATCATTTAAATCACGTCATATCTTCAACTTAATATGTCATAAGTTATGCTGTGTTCAACTTAACAATGCTTGACAAACTCTTTATAGTTGATTGATTTTCTCAAGTTATCAAAAGCTTCTTAATAATTAACTTTATCAATCAAGTAAGAAACTTCTGAAATCAGAACTGCTTCAAAGTAGTAACAGAATCAAGACGGTTGCAAATCATGTGAAAAACGCAAAGCACTTTAGAAGCATGAAATGAATATCTGAAACATAATGATCACAAAAACAAGATCATCAGAGAAACAAAACACTTACACTTTAGATCACAAATGCATGAGTTAAGTGAAGCATTGAAATCAATGTGATGCTTTGCAAAATAGGTTAGAATTGAAAGTCAGCTACTCAAAAAGCTTTCTCAGTTCTCGTTGCTGAAACGTCGTGATATCAATTACATGATAACATCATTTGAAGAAAAAATCGAGAAGTTATGAGAGAAATTCTTTTCGTCATCTTCTCAAGCAGATGTCAATGACATTTCGAGCTCATTCATATCATTGATGATATCATTCAATTCACTCATTTCAGAAGATGAGATGAAGTAAATGATTAAATGAGTAAAAGTGAACAAAGCATCAGAAGCTTCTGAAATTTCAAACAAAGCACTACAAGCAGATTTCACAAAACTGACTTCGATGCTGATGAATCTGTTTAATGCATGTGTGATACACAAATATCATTCAAAACAGTTCAAAAAGACTCAAACAATAGTTTTACATAAATCAAAGAAGAGTGATTACATTGATTCAAAAACATATTAACTTATTGCTTTATTAAACATCATGAGTAAAACTCTGAAATCAATCATGATCAAAAAACTGAGTAACATCATTAAGTCTCATCATATGCTTTCAGACACTCAAATGAGAATGAGATGCAAGCAATTCATGATTTCAGCGTTGAATTTACTTGTAGATCAAGTACATACTGTATGAGACTGCAAAATTAAGTACATGATCTTCATGCTTAATTTAAACGTCATCGAAGTGTTTAATCAAGTCTCACACATCAGACTTCTGCATACTTTGAAAATGAAAAGAACATTAAACTATATAATTGAATGAACGCGCAGCTTTCTGAAAGACAGAGAGTCATCGCTAGTGTTCAACGATTGAATGAGCACTATGCATTGAATAAACGCAGACATATTGCAGAAATTTCTCATTTTATCAATTTTCTTTCTATTCTTCAATGCAAACTTAATTAAAAAATGCAAAGCATTAGAAATCAAAATTGAGATGCTTAACTTCATAAATGACATCAACATTCTAATTTACAAAAGATTCACTGAAGAAATTTACAAAACATTGAGCAAGACACATGATGTTTGCATGAAGTGAGCTTGAACTCATGATGCTACATTCGCATCAAAAAAATATGAACTTACACACTTCACTAAAAAGTCAAAGAAATTTGACATGATGATCAGCATATACATAGAAAGTTCAGTAATCAAGTCAAAATCAGATGTATGAGTTCTGAAAGTTCAGCTGAACATGAAATTATGATGAGATGCACATTTTCATCAGATAAAAGCAAATCATGTTACAAGAATGCTAGCACTTAGCTGTCTTAAAGTTTTCACATAAGACATTATCTTTGTAAAAGCTTAACAGATGTATTCAATGATAGTAAGATCAAAAATGATGTTCAAAACATTAATTTAACATCAATGTGACAAAGAGAGAAAACTGTTGAACAAGAAATGTAGATTGAAAACTTTTTAAAATCAGACTTTTCATCATGTTGCAGACGTTTTCAAAAGAGTAAACATCAAAACGCTGAAAGTTGAAATATATATATGTTCACTATATGTTCACTTGAACAAGCTACAAAATCAAATCACACTACGCAGTTAAATTAACGACAGAATGTGAAAGACTAAATGAGCATGCAAACTCATACATGCTCATCTGATAGAAATTAATTATCTCATTTCTCGCTCTTCTGTCATCAAGAAAGTAGTACTTCTCAATGCTTTTATTCATGAAGACGCAAAGATACAATCTAGACGCAAATGACTTGATTTCTTGATGATGATTTCAATGAGTGATCGCGTTGCAATAACACAATATCACAAGAGTAAATAAAATCATTGATGAGAAAACTACAAGATATATATTGCAAACATCAATGCAACTTCAGCACAAAGATTTCATCTGTTTAACAAGACAGTAAAGATGCAAGATGATTTTCAAAAAGTTGAAAGCATTCTTGCAACTTACATCAAAATTAAATGCATAGATTTGAACATTTATCTGCATTCAAGAAACGTTTCAAGCATGAATAGTCTTTGATGCAACTGCGAATGAAGTCATCAGATGATTAAACATATTCTCATGCATTGCTTGAACTGAACACATCTTCGATCAAGAATGCTTTAAGATGTTGATGCTATGAACTATTGAATAGTTGTTTCAATCATGAAAGATCTTAAAGCAACAGCAAGAATGATGATGAAAACGAAACTGCTGAAGCAGTTTAAAGTGACAAGAACATTCATTCTTTAACATGTAATTATCGCGAACAAATTTGATACATAGTCTCAATCTTATTGTTTCGACTACGTGAAGCAGTTGTATAGATAGTGAGCGATTTTCTATCTCAGAGAGTTTTGTTCACTTGACATACATAGCATAAATATCTCTCATGAATCGATTTAATCAATGTCACAAAAGTGTATGAATTTTATTATTATTATTATTATTATTAATTAATTTTATCATAATATATACTCATTCTGTGTCTGCTTAGAATATCACATTGTCATATCACTCTTATAAATCTCGTTTATTCATTTAAATAGACTTAATCATCACATAAAGTCATTGATCATCAAATATACAAATTTCTTTATACTTATTTCATTGTCAGTTGAATTAACTTAAATGAGTAATGAAATTAATATCATATGATAGATGAATTCTTAATGTAATGTTGAAATCATGTTTAAATGATTCAATCAGTGAAGTATGTGAATGATGATGCTTGATTCTTTAAAGATAGTTATAATTAAATATTAAGAATACAGAAGAAGAGTGATATAAAAACTTCTATTTATATAATGTTTAAAGACTGCATTAAACTTGAAGAAAACATGTTGTAATACAGAAAAGAATGTTGTAGAGTGAAGAAGATGTTAAGAATGAAAAAAGATGTTGAGTTATATCTGAGTCAGATCTGAGTCAGATATAAAGTTTACTTTAATCAATATGCAGTTAACTTGCTAGCGTTGACTATGAATTGATTAAAGTTAAAGCTTTGATTTTATTCAATTCTAACACATTTATAATAAAAGCATTATTTCATTCTTATGTTTTTATATCATGATTGATGTATACAAAGCATATGTAATTGATCTTCAATCAAGAATTTCATCATATGATCAAATTAACTTTAATTTTGACAGTAATACTGACTGAATATCAAAGTGTTCACATAGTTTTAACATCAAGAATTCATCAATAAATATCATGTTAATGACATTAATGTTTATCAGAGTGAGAAATTGAAATATCTTTTCTAAACTACTTAAAATGACGTTGACAGTAAACAACTTGAAATCAAAAGAATCATCAGACATGCTGATAAAGTAAAATATAAATATATTGCTTTCAATCATTACTTTAATGAAAACAGATCATTTTTCAAATTTGCAATAATTTCATGCATTTAAGTCATTTCAAGACATTCATATGCTTTATGTTTTATCTTCTTGCATTTAAAGCAAAGTTCTTTCTTCATCAACTTTTTCTTACTGAGATCAAAACTTAATATTCTAAGTTTCTTTTATAAAGAAATTGATGACATAAGATGAGCAGATAATGTGCTAGTAACAGAGTGAGTAGTTGAAGTCACTGATGCTTTGATGATTAATTAACTGTTTAATTCAATGAGTTTAATATTGACTTGCATGCAGATGTTAGCAAATTCATTCAAATTCATGATTCATTCATTAAGCATTACTCATTAAAGATCTGAATTAATCTTATGCTGTAGATCATTTAGTAAAGTTTCATTATTGTAATTTAATTCTATGTTAAATCTTTGAAATTTCATTCAAAATTCATGAAAGAAGATTTTATTTTAATACAGTTTCAAGTATTATCATTAAGCTGTGTGATGATGATTAAAATCATTGTACATTTAATTAATAATTAATAGTACTTCTTCTACTTCTAAAAAGAGATTCAGAGACATGTTTCTCATTCATGATGTTATGTGCTTGATCATTGCTTCATTGACTCAACTTTCAATGTAAATTATTTTCAACTTTTCAATAAAAAAGTGATTCTTGTTAATCTTCAGCTTATTTTACATTCATAATAGTCAGTTATTTACATTTTGCAATGAATCTTCAAACAAAGATGAATTTAATAACTTAATTGATTTCAAAGTTTAATCTTCAAAGACAGAAGTACTTTGTTGACTTAAAGTGATTTTCAAATGATGTATAGTTATATTTTTATCTTTTATATTTTTCTGCAAACTAATCTGCTGAATCTTCAATGCAATGTTTATTTCATTGATATCTTTTAACATCTGAATCAAATCATTGTGAGTCTCAATTTTGATGTCATGCTGATAATATATATGTTGAATAAAGACAATGATGTCATTTGCTTCATAAGTGATTATTCAAGCATTCAACTCTGCATTGATGCTGATCTTGATTATTTCATAGTCAAAAAACAACATGTTCATGTTCTTTTGTTCTGTGTCAGATGATGCATTCATGTCTTCTTCTGATGCTATTCAATTCTGTGTTAAAAGTGATTCTTTTCTAGCATTTTAAAGTTTGTAATGAGTCGTGCTCGCTGCTGCTGAGTTTCTAGTCATGCTATGAGTAGAAAATTGCTGATTGAGAAATTCTGATGTTGCTGTTAAAATTTCTGAGTCTGAGTTCTGATTCTGCTGAAATTGCTGATTTCAATTCTGATGACGTGCTCAGTAAAGAGTTTGTCTTCTGATTCATGTCTGTGACGTGTTGCAAAGCTTGTTCTGATTTTGTTGTTGAAATTTCTGATTTTGAGTTTTGATTCTGACTGAAGTTGAAATTTCTGATTTCAATTTTTGAATTTGAATTATGTAACTTGTTTTGTATCATTTACATGTTGATAGCAAGATTAATGAGCTTTGAACTAATGTTATGAGTCTGCATAGAGCGAATCATATGAGTGTATTTTAACTAGAAGTTCAAAGCTAAAGAAGGAAGAAGATGAAACACGTCGAGGGTCTTATACTCACGAAGGCGCGCTAGGCCGCTAGCGTGTCAACACCAGCCCTATGCTAGTCTATGGTAGCCTAACACGACCTATGTTAGACTAACTCGAAGTGCACGCTCGCAACAACCCGAACCCTACCTCATTTAGGTACTTCTATGAGGCCACTCTTTTCATAAAATGAGAAGTATACTTTGATTTGAGGTTGACAATAGTTCAATTTGCAAAGCTTCTTTGCGGTTTGAGGAATATCAAAAGCTCTATGATGCTGCCTAACGAATGGTAAAGCTCAACAGTATTCTCTCCTCTCTATGTCAACAGGCGCGGCAACGAAGACATCTAGAATATCAAACTTCCGAAGCTTAGATCTCTGTTTTGCTTTGAGGGGCGGTTTACACACTATAAAGTAATGAATCTGCAGCGTTCAAGAAACACATTCAGACATAGCAATTATCATAACGTACGACGAGATGGAATACAGAAAGTAACACCGCCAAAGATCCGAATCTATAAAAGAGCTATGCAACCCAACATTTCATATAGTAGCCAGACCAATCTTCTCGTCGATATGACGGTATCTCTCCTTCTCTGCTCGGTTTTTCAAGACCATGATAGTACACAAGAAGAGAATTGTATCAAGAGCTACCTAAGTTAGTCTAACTCGATTCTCCAAAGAACGGCTACTCACCAACTAAGCCAAACATAGCGGTAAAGATCAGATCCAGGAAACCATTAGCGAAGTTGCCGAAAGGCCCTACGCAATTTGGCATCTGAGCCATCATGGCGGGGCTTGTGCAAGTTGCATCCCGCTGGGACGGAAGGCCAGAATATCCACAGCAGTTGAACTATTGAAATATTAGACTGAGCTTCGCTGACAGATTGCGAGGCCTTCGTACTTTCTGCTGTAGCAAGCTTTGCATATGTGAAGTCTGTTGGCCCCACATGATCCCCAAACTGGCGCGTGTCTGTAAGGTCGAGAACCA
>JAABUK010002239.1_pt1 | contig 35162 bp, 33 predicted proteins | sample 5559141 | NCBI WGS metagenome assembly JAABUK01 (sample SAMN10711869, study PRJNA513367) | rock metagenome | isolation source: Antarctica rocks | place: Antarctica: Victoria Land, Pudding Butte nord | collected 2016-01-03
GTGTGCAACGAGCTCATCGTCCACGAGCCCGGCTCGTTGACCTGCTCGGCTCCCCATCTGGCTCCGGTCTGCCAGATCCCGAACGCGACGCCGACGGGATCCGTCAGCACCGCCATGCGGCCACCGTCACCATGGGACGTCGGCCCGACGATACGCCCGCCGCCCGCGGCGGCCGCGCGCTCGGCGGCCGCGTCGACGTCGCCCACGGCGATGTAGGTCGTCCAGACCGCCGACGGGAACCCGACCGGTGCCTGGCCAATACCGGCGACCAAGCGGCCGCCGGAGCGGGCCGTTCGGTACTCGCCGACCAGGCCGCTGGGCATCGCGGCCGGCTCGTCGAAGGTCCAGCCCAGCAGCGGGCCGTAGAACCGCGCGGCGGCCTCGGGGTCGGGCTGGAAGGTGTCGATCCAGCAGGGAACGCCCGCCGAGTAGGTCGTGATGGTGCTCATCGAGATTGCTCCTGTGACTGACCCCTCGCGCGTCGCGCGCAAAAGGGGATGGAGCTCGGACGGCAGGTCGCCGTCCGAGCGAGATCGCTAGTCAGGCCCGCCGCGCCGTTCGGGCACAGAGGACCGGCTCCGTCATCCGATGACGGAACTCAGGGTGCCGCCACAAGCGGGCGACGAGCGAAAGGACGGGCAATCCCGTGCCGGAGCGCTCAGCGGTCGTGCGAGAAGCAAGCGATCCACGCAGCTTAACCGCCCGGGAGATGTCCCAAGCGAGCGACCGTAGACCCTTCCGGCGACCGATCCTCTTGCGGCGTGGCAGTATCGCCGTGTGGCTGCAGTCAGGCGCCCCGGGACTCGGCGAGGCGGCGCAGCCAGTACCGGAACCAGTCGGCGCCGTAGGGGACGTAGATTCGGGTCGGAACGCCGCGGGTGCGCAACTCGCGCGGGACGGCGGGGCGCACGCCGAGCAGTTGCTCGACCGGCATCTGGCCGTGCGCGAGGAGCAGCGCCTCGCGCAGGCGCGCGTCGTGGGTGGCCATGGACCAGGAGGCGCCGCGCCGGGCGAGGCGGAAGCCCAGGCGTAGAAAGGCGACGTCGGTCGGCTCGCCGTACGGGTGGACGCCGGTGGTTTCCACGTAGGCGCCCTTGACGAGCCGGACGTGCACGCGGGCTTCGGCCAGCGCGTCGGCGTCCGCGGGCGCGCGCACCAGGTTCGCTTGCACCGTGGCTCCGAGCCGATCGGCCAGGCCACGCGCGGCGACGTCAAGGACGCACGCTAGGACGGCGTCGGTCTGCGCTGCCTCCTCGGCCCCAACCTGCACTCGTCGGCCGGCGGGCAGGGCCCGCGCGATGGCCGCGAGGCGCTCCGCGACGGCCACGGGGTCCGCGTCCAGCGCCAGGTGCGAGAGATCCACAGATAGCCAGACGTCCGCCGGCGGTGGCGGCAGGGCGCCGGCAAGCTCGAGGTAGTCCGCGGCCACGCGATCCGCGGCTGCCGCGTCGCGTACGCGCTCGCCGAACAAGTCGACACTGACTCCGTGGCCCTGCTCGAGCAGCATGCCGGCGGTGTCGAGCGCGTCGGTGCGTGATCGGCCCGCGACGTAACGCGAGGCGGCACGCCATGCGGCGGCTTCGCCGCCCGGTGCGCGTCTGACCGCGCGCTCCAGGCGCTCGCTGGTCGCCATGCGAAACAGCGCGGTGCGGTCGAGCCCCATTAGCTGATCTTGTCAGCGCACCCCCTCGATGCGCCCGTCCCGCAGCGGGATCCGCTACCGGTGCGTGATGATCGGTGCCTGGCGAGCGGCTCCTCGGGTTGGCAGTCGTTGCTCATCTCGTTTGATGGCGCGATAGACGGTGGATCGGGTGACGCCGAACAGGTCGCCGAGTTCGGCGGTGCTGTGCTCTCCGGCGCGGTGCAGTGCGACCAGGTGCGCTTCTTGGCGGGGGTTGAGCTTGGGGTGCTTGCCTCGGAGCCGACCTTTGGCTTTGGCGACCTTCATGCCCTCGCGGGTGCGCAGGCGGATGAGGTCTGACTCGAATTCGGCGACCATCGCCAGCACGTTGAACAGCAGCCGTCCGACCGGGTCGGTTGGGTCGTGCACCGATCCTCCGAGGCTGAGCTTGACCTCGCGCTTGGTCAGGTCATCAAGTATCTCGCGGGCGTCTGGGAGCGAGCGCGCGAGACGGTCGAGTTTGGTGACGAGCAGTGTGTCGCCGGCGCGGCAGGCGGCGAGCGCCTCTCGCAGTCCGGGGCGTTCTCGGTTGGTTCCGGTCAGGCCGTGGTCGACGTAGGTTCGATCGGCTGAGACACCGAGTGCGGTCAGCCCATCGCGCTGGGCGGTGAGATCCTGCGCGTCGGTGGAGACACGGGCATAGCCGATCAGCAGCGAGTCGATGGTTGTCTCCGGCAATAACGCTCTGTTGATCGGCTGGCTAGGAGCCCTCGCCGGGGCTCTTTTGGTGTGAGAGTTCGGCGGCGAGCAGATCCTGCACACGTCGCCAGGCGTCGTCTCGGGTCCCGCGCCGGAAGGTGTCGGTGTCTTCCCAGAAGAAGGCGTGCGGGGTGTCGGGGTACACGATGAGCTCGTGGCGCACGTGGGCGGTGGTGAGCGCGTGTTTGAGTTCGCGGCGTTGCTCGGCTCCGATCAGCTGGTCTTGCTCGCCGACGAGGAACAGCAGCCGGCCGTCGTGCTCGGCGATGCCGGGCGTCAGGGTGATGGTCGGCTCGGGCTGACTGAGCGGGATATCACAGGTCGGGATCCAGCCGCCGTAGAGCACAGCGGTGGCTGCGAGATCGAGTTGGGTGGCGGCCAGGTAGGCGATGTGACCGCCGAGGCTGAAGCCGACCATCGCGGTGCGGCCGGTCGCGTCTGAGCGTGAGGAGAGGTAGCGCATGGTCGCGCGAACGTCGTTGACGGCTTGGTCGCGGGTGAGCTGGCCCATGAGCTTGAATCCGGCGGCGCGGCCGTCCTCGTCTTTGGTGAGCTCTGTCCCGGGGACTGCGGCGCGGTGGTAGAACTCTGGCGCGATCGCGGTGTAGCCCAATCTGGCGATCTGGTCGGTGGTCGCGCGGATCTCCGCGGTGACTCCGAAGAGCTCGTGAGCGACGATCACTCCCGGATACGCGCCTGGCGCCTGCGGGCCTGCCAGGTAGGCGCCCATCGAGCCGGTCGCGTGGTCGTCTTCGACGACGATCTCGATCTGCTGGTTGATGATTGGCGGGCTCATGCCGTCGCTCGGGTGGTGCGGTAGGCGGCGAAGGATTGGCGGTCGCCGGACCAGGCCGCGCGCGGCGCGGCTGCCTCGAGCCGATCAAGCTCCTTGGGTGAGAGCGTGATCGCGGCGGCGGCGGCGTTCTCCTCTACTCTCACGCGGCGTTTGGTGCCGGGGATGGGCACGACGTCCTCGCCCTGGGCCAGCAGCCACGCGAGCGCGAGCTGCCCGGGCGTCGCCTCGCGCTCGGCGGCGACGCGGCGCACTTCGTCGACCAGCGCTTGGTTGTGCTCCAGGGCTGGGCCGGTAAAGCGGGGGTCGCCGCGCCGCAGATCGTCTTTCTCGAGCGTGCTGGTGGCGACCGCGCCGGTCAGGAACCCTCGGCCGAGCGGGCTGTAGGGGACGATCCCGATGCCCAGCCGGCGGGCGGCGGGAAGCACGTCGTCCTCAATCTCACGCCACCACAAAGACCATTCGGACTCAAGCGCACTGATCGGGTGGGTGGCCGCGGCGCGTTCAAGCTGCTCAACGGTGGCCTCCGAGAGCCCGAGATGGCGGACCTTGCCCTCGGCGACCAGGTCGGCCATCGCGCCGATCGTCTCCTCGATCGCCACCTCGGGGTCGACGCGGTGCAGGTAGTACAGGTCGATGTGCTCAACGCCGAGGCGCTGCAGCGACGCTTCGCAGTAGCCGCGGACGTGCTCGGGACGCGCGGCGACGCGAACGCCGTTGGTGTCGCGGACGATCCCAAGCTTGGTCGCCAGCGTCACCTGATTGCGGCGGCTCGCGAGCGCTTGGCCGAGCAGCCGTTCGTTGTGGCCGGCGCCGTAGCTCATCGCGGTGTCCAGGAAGGTGATGCCGAGGTCGATCGCGCGCTGCACGGTGGCGATCGATTCGGTGTCGTCAGTCGGCCCGTAGGCCTGCGACATGCCCATGCAGCCCAGGCCCAGCGCCGACACGGAGAGGGCTTCGGGGCCCAGAGTTCGCGTTTGCATGCGACCGACGGTAGCCCAGCTCTAGACTGGTACCCACACCCAGCTATTACCGGTACTGAGAGTGTCAGGTTGAACGCCACACCACCATCTACCGTCACCACGCGCGCCCGTGAGCTGGGCGACCTGCTGCGCGCGCGCCGCGAGCGCCTGGCCCCCGCCGAGGTTGGGCTTCCCGTAGGCACCCGGCGCCGCACGCCCGGCCTGCGTCGCGAGGAGGTCGCGATGCTCGCCGCGATCTCACCGACCTACTACGCGTTCCTTGAGCAGGGCCGCGACGTGCGCCCGTCCCGACAGGTCCTCGACGCGCTGGCCCGCACGCTGCGCCTCACCGCCGTCGAACGAACCCACCTCCACGAGCTCGTCCACGGCGACCGGGCTCCTGAGCACCTCGACGGGACTGAAACGCTTGCTCCCGCCGTCAGCGCGCTCGTAGACCGCCTGGACCCCTGCCCGACCTATGTCACCGGCCGGCGCTTTGACGTGCTCGCCGCCAACCGAGCCGCACGGACGCTGTGGACCGACTGGCCAGCCCTGCCCGTCGAGGAACGAAACCTGCTGTGGTGGATGTTCACCGACCCGGCCGCCCGCACCATCCTGACCGACTGGGAGACCGAAGCCGCCGCGCAACTCGCGCGCTATCGCGCCTCCGGCGCCCGTTACCCCGACGACCCCAGCTTCTGCGAGCTGACCGACCGCCTCCACGCCGCCAGCCCCGAAGTTCGCACCTGGTGGCCTCGGCATGAGATCGCCCCGCTCAGCTCCGGCACCAAACGCCTACGTCACCCGGCTCTCGGCCAGCTCGACCTGCACCACGTCGTGCTCCAAGTCGCCGATCACCCCGACCAGAAGCTCGTCACCTTCGCTCCCACCCCCGGCGACCAAGCGCGTATCGCGGACCTGCTCGCAAGGCCATCCTGAGTGTCCCTTGACGTTTCGTAAGCGGATCGGCTTGCGGACTACCGCGGGGCGTGTCGCTGCAGCTTCGCGGGACGCCCCTCTGGCTCGCCTACTCGCTCCAGAAGTCCTGGACCATCTCCCCGTCTGACTCCACGCGCGGCCCGAAGATCAGGATCTGGAGCCCACTGCGGCCCGCTTCGAAGGATCGCGCGACGCCGGGGCTCACGCGCACCGCATCGAGCGGCGTCAGTTCCACGAACTCGTCGTCGAGCTTGACGCGTCCGTCGCCGTCGATGACCACGTAGATCTCCTCGGCCGTGCGATGGCGATGGGCAAAGGCCTCGCGTTGTTCGGGTTTGACAATGAGGAAGTTCATCCCCGTCTGCTCGGCGCCGAGATCCTGCCCGGGGAAGCGAGCCTCTTGGTGGGCCGACAGCCCGTGCTCGGCCGCTGAGTCCTTGACGTCGCGGAGGTTCTTCTTCGCGTAGCTCACGGTCGCGATCGTACGGCAGGTGACGGCCGCAGGGGCGTCCCGTCGCCCGATCCGTCACTGGACTAGATGCTGTACGGGCGCGCGTCCGGCCGCGTCAGCAGCGACCGAGCGTCTCTTTGGACCGTGCGGTGAATCGTCGCACGACCCCCGGCTATCCGAACGTCTCCATCCATCCACCCACTTCAATGACGACCATTGACGCCATGGTCGACGATCGCAGCGGCTGCTTTGGCGACGGTTTGGGTGTCTCGTACGGGAGCTTCGCCTCCGCTCAGCTGCGCTCAAAGGTGGTGTCCGGGCTCCCCGTTCCAGGCAGCTAGCCTCGTCGTGTGGCGCTGAAAAAGTGGCAGCGGAACGAAGTATTTCAAGCCGTTCAGCAGGCAGGGCTCTCCCCGGAGGAGTTTGATTTCGACCTCGGCGAGGACGAGAGCACCCTTCGACACCGGCCGTCCGGGGCGTACTTCGTGTTCGGGGGGTTCGCCGGCAAGTACTCCTCGCACTACTTCGCCGGAGAAGGCCCGCCCGAGGCACGAACGGACCTGAGCCAGTATGGGCTCATGCAGCAGCTCAATCTCTGGCTATCCCAGGTCAAGCAGGACATCAGCACCCCCGATTTGTGGGCTCAGCTTCAGGGCCAGGCGAAGCTGCTCGCGACCATTTCAGATGAGGCCATCGACAACACATCGTTCACTCCCGAGGAGCGAGAGGAGATTGCGGGGCAGCTCAGAGAGCTGCGGGACTACGTAACCCGTACGCACTCCCTCTCGGCGGCACAGGCGCGACTCCTGGACGAGAAGCTCGTTTATCTGGTCGACGCCAGCCGCCGCGTCGGTCGGAAGGACTGGCTCCTCATGGCCGCCGGGGTGATGCTTAGCTTTGTCCTCGGGGCGGCGCTCCCGCCGGACGCGGTAAGCGACGTTCTCGCGACGCTCCTCACGAGTATCGGGCACGTCCTCGGGCACGGCCCCTTGGGGCTGCCCGGCCCGTAAGCCGCGCCTGGTAACCGCGGTTTCCGCCCTACTCCGCGAGACCTCCGTCGCAGTTCGAGCGCGCGACCGCTTGCTCGGACCGGACGATCACACTGTCAGCAGGCAGGTCGGGAGCAGGGATCCACGCGGCGGACGTTGGCAGCGCTCGAGCTGACGGCCGGGTAGCCGCAAGCGGCGGCGGGTTACGGCCCTGGTTTCGATTGTCTGGAGGTCTCTCACCGGCTCCTGCAAGATGCCTGCGTTGCGCTCGTTGCGCGTCTGGTGTCGTTGACGTCAGCTTCCCTGCTCCTCGCCAATACCAGGTTCAACCGCCGGATCGACCGCTTCTTACGCGCGGAAGAGCCGCCTGCGGGCCGGATGGCGCCTCATGACCGCCACCCACAACCTCCTCGAGCTCCGCACCGCCACAGCCGCCGCCTGACCGCGGCCACTTGGCGGGACCTCCGGGTGGCCGAATAGCGAACCGAAGAGGGCCTCGCAACGTCGCAACGAAGATACAGACTTCGTCAGTGGTTAGGCAGCCCGCGACGAAACGCCGCGAGCTTGACATAGGGCACAGTGTCGTTCCGGCGGCTTAGCTTCCCGAGGAGCGCATCTAGAACCGATCCAAGCGGCGCGTTCTGCTGACTTGGCACTCTGCTGATCGTGGCGGCCCCGCGGAGGCCTTCCGTTAGGCGGCGAACAAGGTCTCGTAGGTTGGCGCCTGTCTGTGTACCGTCCGCGTAGTAGCGACTCTTGGGATCCCCCGCACCCAGCGCCACCGCCAGGTTTTTCTCGTTTATGCCTTTGGCGGACCCGAAGTTGTCATAGGCGAGCACCCCTGGGGCTATGGCACCGATCTGTTGCGCTACGGCGTCCCGGCTGGGTCCCGGGGTCGCATTGCGATAGCGCTGAGCGAGCGGCCCGAGCTTCCGAGCGCGCGTGATCGCCTGCTGTTGAAGCTTCGCAGCGGGACCGGATAACGGACGAAGTTCTTCCACCGCCTTAGCGAGCAGCTGGTCCTGCTGTCGCGACAATTCAGGCGTCCCAAAGCGACTTGAGGTAGCCGAGGTGGATGACTTGTGATTAGCCGTGGTCGAAGAAGAGCCACAACCACCCCCCGCTGCACCTGTGGCGGCAATCGCAATGGCTAAGATGTACCGACCTCTGGACATACGGTGGATCATTCGGTCGTACCTTTCGGGGTTTAAGTTTTGTGGGACAGGTCGATGACCACGTGCGTTACGGTCCACTTCTCCGTCGCCTCTGCAGGAGCTGAGGGCTCGGCTGCGGTCTAGTCGGTGAAGGGAGTTCTGGTGGCGCCTCGTACGCACCCTCGTGGGATGAGCCCGCGCCCCTAGGCGGCCGTCCGCCCAACGCACCGGCTGAGACGTGGGTTCGGCTGCAAAGAGACGATCGGCTGATAGCCCGATGGGGCGCATCGAATCCACGACCTGAGCGCGGCGCAAGAATAGGAATCACCGGTTACCTCAGAACCAATCGGGAACGGCTGCTCCTGCCGGCGCCCTGAGTCCTCGATACGAGTTCCACGTCATCGCTTAGCGGCGAACGCTACTTATAAGTCTGTAGATCGTCAAGTAGCGGTCCGGGAGCGTCTTCCCGATGGAAGGCGATCTTCAGCGAACCGCGGGACGTAATCTCCGCGCGTACCGGGAATCGCGCGGTTTGAGCCAGGAAACCTTTGCTGAAGTCCTCGGGGTGCACCGCACTTACATGGGCGGCATTGAGCGGGGTGAGCGCAACCTAACCCTCAAGAGCCTGGAGCGAATCGCCAACCGCCTCGGCCGCGATCCCCTGGCGCTTCTGCAGGACGAAGGCGCAGCGTCGAGCGACGCTGACTGACCAGACTGTCTCGCTTCAGTGTCTCGAAGTAAGCCGTGCTAGAACGTCACTGAGCGACGATATAAACGCACCGTGTCGCTCGTGAGGCGACGAGCCCAGTCAACAACCGAGCCTCTCTCGACGTTGCGCCAGACCGGCATCCACAGCGTCTTCGCAGTCGTCTAGGAGGGGGTGTGAGCAGCTTAGGCGGCCTCCTGCGCGTGCGCTGGCGTGATCTCAAGAACGTCGCTGGTCGCCGGGAGCTCGGGGGCTTGCACGCGGCGGGTTGTTGAGCTCACGGCGCGTACTTCGGGGAGTTGTTCCTCGGTTCCGGTGACGCCAACGTCGGCGAACTTTCGTGCCGTGGGTAGGACGCGGCGCTCGAGCGATCCGACGACGTCGGCCTGCGCGCCGACGAGGGAGTTCACGCAGCGGCTGACCTTGTCGATGTGGCCGAGCATGGTCGCGATGCGGTCATAGAGCTCGCGGCCGAGGTGCGCGATGGCTTGTGCGTCGGCGGAGACCTTCTCTTGCTGGAAGGCATAGGCAACCGTCCGCAGGAGCGCCAAGAGCGTCGCCGGGGTGGCGATGTGGACGCCTTGGGCGAAGGCGTCTTCGAGCAGCTCTACGTCCGCTTCCAGTGCGCCCGCGAGAAAGTGGTCGCCGGGCACGTACATGACGACGAAGTCTGGTGCGGTCGCGAACTGCGCGGCGTAATTCTTGTCGGCGAGCTTGCGCACGTGCCCGCGCATTGCGCGGGCGAAGGTCTTGAGCTTCTCGACGCGCTCGCTCTCCTGCGTCGCTTCCATCGCGTCCAGAAACGGCGAGAGCGGCACTTTGGCGTCGACCACGACGAGTCGGTCGACCGGGAGGTTTACGAGCATGTCGGGCCGCAGCACCCGGCCGTCGTCGTTGACGTAGGATTGCTCGACGAAGTCGCATAGCTTGCTCATGCCGGTTGCCTCGGCCAGTCTGCGCAGCCCGAGCTCGCCCCAGCGCCCGCGCACGTGCGGCTGGCGCAGGGCACGCTCAAGCCCTGCGGCGTTGCGCGCGACCTCCTGCTGGCCGGCGGTCACGGTGCGTAGCTGTGCGGCGAGCTCAGTGGCGGTTTGCTCGCGTGCGGCGTCAACCTTCTCGAGCCTCGCGGTGAGCTGGCTGAGGCTCTGGTTCACCGGCTCTACGAGCTCCGCCACCGCCTGCTTGCGCGCGTCCTCATCGGCGCCCGCCTGGGTGAGCGCCGTGTCCAGGTGTGCCTTCACGAGAGCGATGATCTCGCCGCCGCGTTGAGCCAGCTCGTCGCCCGCGCCCTGCTTGACGAGCGCCAGCAGCTCTTCTCGCGCGCTCGCGAGCGTCTGCGACGTCGAGCGCTCCGCCTCGAGCTGCACCTGAAGACGGACAAGCTCCGCGTTCTCGACCCCCGCCTGACGTGTCCGCTCCAGGCGCAGCATGACCCAGGCGCCCAACACCGCCCCGACGCCGAGTCCCACCAACAGCCAGATCGCTCCCATCTCCTCAACCCCTTCGCCTCGACACCGGCGCCTTGACTGACTTCGCCTGAACTCCGCGTTGCGTAGATACGTGTAGAAGCGCTAGGTATAACCGCGAGCGCGGACGGAACCAGGTGCCCGTCGAGCGCGGAGCGCGGGCGCTGGGTCAGGCGGCAGCGCTGAGCTTGTAGCGCCCGGAGCGGTGCCCGAGCCCTTCGACGCCGTCCGCGCGGGTGATCTGAGCGAGGAACGTCGCGAGCGGATCCTTGCCGGCGATCTCATAGCCGGCGGCGCGCACGAGCTCAAACCACTCGCGGTAGTGGACCGGACGGTCGGCCCCGACCTCGCGCGAGAGAACCTCGACGGCCACCTCCTTCAGGCGCCGGCCTCGCAAGCGCTCATCGAGCTCATCGATCCGCAACTGCGAGCTCAACCCCAGCAGCCCGCTGATCTCGGCGAGGTGTTGCTCGTCGAGCACAAGCTGGTGCTCGAGCACCTCAAGCACCCCGTGGAGCTCAGCGGCGCGCTCGCGACGGCGGCGCACGGCATCGATCAACGCCTCGCGCTCGGCGGCGAGAACCGAGCGAGCCTCGCTCGCGTGGCGATCCTCCGCGGTGGCAGGCGCGTCAATCACGCGCCCAAACCTAAGGCGCGCGGTGGACGAGACAGTTTTCGTCCGCTCTCCCCTAACGGCCGCGGCGTCGACACACCTCGCGGACAAGGTGACGAAGCGCCTGATGTGGGGCTACCGTGACGTCCCCGCCGCGACCCGGCCCCCCGGTGGCCCCGAGGCCCACCAGTGGCCCTCGCGCGTCGCGCGGTCAGTCGGCTCGGCTCAGGAGCCCTTAGGCATGTGCATCGCGACGTCGAGCAGACGGTCGTAGGCCTCGGTGCTCGCGTCGAGCGCGGCGTCGACGAGGTCCACTGGCACACCCGGCAAGCAGGTCAAGCGAGACTCTCCGGGAGGGAGCGGAATTGGACTTGATCTAGCCACGCAGGTCCCGTCGACCACGAGGATCTGCTCGTGGGCCTGATCGTCCCAGAGCACGACAGCCCCGGCCGCGGAGGTGACAGGTCTGCGCGCCACGGCTCGTTCTTAGCGAACCGCATCCCCGAACACCAAACCGCGACGGCTCGCAAGTATCGACTTTGCGTGGGCATTTTTCGATCGCGGCCCTCCCCAGCGCACCCTCGACGGGTCCGTGGGCCACGCGTGCGCGGGTGTTCACGGACCTTGCGTCTGGCGCGAGGGCTCCGTCAGGCTTCTCGAACGAACACGGGATCGAACGAGAGGAAACCCCACCATGCCCACGCGCATGCGACTAAGCGGCCATGAGAAGAACCCGATAATCGAGGAGGACGCCGAGACGGTGCGCGATCGCCTTGCATGCGTCGGTCGCGGACCCACGGCGTTTGTGCTGTTTACCTATTTCGGCACCCAGCGCCTTTTCGCAGTCCAGGCATGGTCGGTTCGTGACTTTGAGGAAGTGCCTCAACGCAAATCCGGTCGAGCGTGCCGCACCGCGCAAGCGACAGCTCGCAAGCGCTTCCTGGCGAGCTCCCGCTCCTGACCAATCGCCAGCCCAGCGCGATCGAGGTGCTGCGGTGCGACCGCGAGCCCGGCGCGCTTGACAGGCGGGACCCCTCTCGCTTAGCGCCCAGCGGGATGGGCGCCCTGGCCCTAGAAGCGGGTCCCGGGCCGGAAACGGACCTTGAGATTATCGGGGTCTGCATGCCAACGTCGATGGATGGCCACATGCGAAGCCGGCTCTTTCCCTAACCGTCAAAGCGGCGCCTGCCGGACCCGGGCCTTGTTCCCGCACGAGGCCGCATACGTCCTCCAAGTGTCATTGCGCTGCGTTCGTAACCAGCTGCGCCGCGGCAAGCTAGCCGAAGTCGGGCCTGCCCGGCGCCGGCGCCTCGATCCAGATCAGGTCGCAGAGATGGTGTCGGACCGGCCCCTCGCTCTCCAGGTGTTGGCCGGGATTCTGGACGGTCGAGTTCGGGTGCCGCGCTGCTCAGATCCGGACGCTCAAGTGCGATCTCTCATGGAGAGCTGGAGTTCCCTGTGGTGAGCGATAAACGCCGATTTAGGCCTCATTTGCGGGCAAAAGGATCGTATATGGTGAGCCCGTAGATGGCCGTGAGAGATCATCTGGACGTTCGCCCCGGGAACCAGCTCGTTCCGGCACGACACTCGCGCTTGGCCGAGGTTGTGCCGGGGGTCGAGCTGGCGGGAGGACTCGCGCATCTCACGGCCGCTGTCTTCTCCTGGCGGCTCGGCGAGCACACCGTCGTGTCGGGGGGCGACACCTATCAGGTTGCTCGGGGCCTGCTGCTCTACGCCGATGTCAGCGACCGTGGCCTCGGCGCAAGTGCGCACGCACGAACACCGACAATCCTTCGAGATCGAGGCTTGACTAGGGGCTCTCTCCGCCAGCGATGGGAAGCCAGGCGTGGCGAAGACGGCTTCCAGGCGATTCTCGACCTCGATCTCTTGCTCGAAGTGTTCGAGCCGCCTGTCTGGGTGGCGCTCGGGATGCTGATCACCGATGGCCCGGAGCGAGCGGTCAGCATCATCGATCGAGTGCTGTACCAGACGGCCTCACGACGCGTGAAAGCGAGTCCGGTCAGGCCAGAGGGTGGAGGCCTCTCGAAGAAAACGCTCGATGGCTACTCCTGGCCCATGAGCTGGGTCATGCGCACCCTCGTTGACTTGCGACAACGTGGCTTTCCATGCGACGCCTTGGACGCCTGGCATTTTTCGCCGAGGTTGCATCTGCCGCGGGCGCCGGAGGCGAACACGGACCGCTCTTCCCCGTCCCTTCGCCTCGTGCGTCTGGCCATGCAGCGACTCGACCAAGAGGTCAAGCGAAGGCTTCGCGCTGACTCGGATGAGGATGAGCTCGACCGCCTGAAACGCGTCGCGCCTTCCATATTACGAGGGTCGGGACTGTGGCTGAAGATGCGCTGTCGGGCGCTCCTGACGCTCGCGTGCATCCTAGGTGCCCGCGCCGATGCGACGTGCGGCCTGCGCCGATCCCAGCTAGTGCGCGATCACGTCGGGCCCAACGGAGAACTAGGACCAGCAATCGCACTTCGACCTGGCAAGACCTTTCATCCAGAGGAGATCCATTGGAAGCCGATCCCAACCGAGGCTCTGTTCGCGCTTGACGCGTTGTTCGTGATTACGGACCGCACCATCGCCGGTGTCCCCGACTACCACGCGATCCGCGGACGCTGCGAGCGTCCGCCCCCGCCTTCCGATATGGCGATGTTTCCAGCTTCGCTGCGCCACGCCGACAGGTCGATCAGCGCGCGCGCGTTCTACGTCGAGATCGTTGGCAGCCCCGCACGGCCCGAGAAGAAGCGCAAGGCTCGGGCGCCGCTGATCCCTCGTCAAGACGGGCGCGGCTATTCCCCCCACACGTTGCGGGGCGCCGTGATGCAGGCCATCGAGCGAGGGGCCCGGCGTTACTGCGCCGAGCACGGACTCGACGACAAGCCTGAGCAGATCTACGAAGCGCTTGTCGATCACACCGTCGGTGGCGATCGCCACGGCTATCTCGATCGCAACACCCTGCGCGGGCGCGAGCGGCTGTCCGGGATCGGCACGCAAATCGCTTGGGAAATGCTTGCCACGGACGCCGGCGCACGAACACCGCGCGACAACGACGCCTACCGGGCCGCGCTGGACAAACGCCGAGTGCTCAACGGCGAGCTGCAGCGCAACCGTCAACAGATCCGGAGCGCCCGAGAGAACGCTCGTCGCGGCGGAGCCTCAACGAACAAACTCTTGATCGACCTTGGCGAACTTAGTGACGACCGTGAGGAACTCGAGGACCGCCGCGCGGAAGTAGACCGCGAACTCGAGCGGCTTCGTACCGATCCCGCGACGCGCATCGCGATATCAGACGAAGTCCCAGACAGTGATCTCGTTGACCGCTTCGATGATCTCGACCGCGAGATGCGCGACGCTGCGCCGAACAATCAGGAGCGCGCGGCTCACCCATCGCCGGTTCGCGAACCGCGGTGGGTCACTATCCGTGAGCTCTCCTTCATCGCGGACATCTCATACCAGCAGGCGGCGCGCTGGGCCAACGGGAAGCATCTTCCCTTCCGCCCGGGCGATCCGCGTCGGCCCTTTGAACCGTCGGACCTGCCGGTAGACTGGAGTCTTGGCCCACGCAAATGCCGCATAGCGGTAGATGGTTTGAATCCTGGCTTCTTGCAGAGTGATGGTGTCCGAACGCGGCTCGCCGAAGTTCTGGCGAGCTGGCCCCCGCATTGGTCAGAGGACCAATGTCAAGCACCCTTCCCGGAAGGCTTTCATTCTCCCTCTGGCTGACCGCGGATAACCGCGTTCGCTGCGGCCGTCCGCGGTCGACCCAGACCCTCGCTGCCTGGAGCGCTCGAGTTTGAATCCGTTCCGCTGATCGCACGCTTCAGCGGTTCGCGGTTCGCGGTTCGCGGTTAGCTGTTGGGCGTTCGGTCGATCGGTCGGACAACTGGCGCCGTGCGTCGACGCGGCCCGCGGCGAGACGGGCGCGTATCCAGGAAAGGCTCTCTGTCCTGTCCTGCCACAAACGCGTTTTGGACGGTTGCGCGTCGGTAGGTCCGTACTGCTTTGGCGATTGCCGTATCGGACTCGGGGGCGGCGAGTATCAGCGCGGCGATTAGCTCTTTGCGGTTGGTGCGCTCGCCGCCGCTGGTCGCGATCTGTACGAGCGCGTCTAGCCGAGCGCTGAGCGGCGTGGGGAGAACCAGCCCGTGCTGGGCCTCGGGACACGCCGTCAACGGGTCGTGGGGATCAACGCGCGTCGCCGAAATCGCTACACTCCTCCGTTCCAGAGATCTACTTCTGTACTACTACCATACTACTATACTACCACACTACCACGAGGCCCCGATCGGTCCCACGGCGGACGGCTAGCGCCGCGCGCGTCGGTGTCGCCCAGGCTGCACCAAGCCCACGCGCGACTCAACACGACGCCCACGATAGGGACTGCGCATGACGAACCGCAGCGAGCCGCGCGGGGCTCGCGAGCCGTTGCCGTGCGTGGTGTATGCGGCGAAGTCGACCGAAGACAGCCGGGGGTCCCTTCGCACCCAGGTGAGTGATTGCCGACGAGCGATCCTTGAGGGTCGCGACGGACGTGTGCGTCGGATCGCGTCGGAGTTCTCTGACGAGGGCAAGAGCGCTTATCGGGGCAACCGCGGCGCCGGGCTCGAAGCGGCCAAACGCGCGAGCGTCGAGGCCGCAGAGCTAGCTGGTGGCGCTGAGTTGTGGGTTCAGCACTCTGACCGCCTCGCGCGCGGCGACGGCCTGCAGGCCGACCACTTGGCCGAGGTGTACTTCGCGATGCGTCGCCGCCACGTGAGGCTGCGCTCGGTTCAAGACGACTCGAACCTCGAGGACGTGATCCGGGTCACGTTGATCGGGGAGCGCAACAGCGAGGACTCGCGCCGCAAGTCCGAAGCGGTACTGGCTGGTAAGGACCGGCAGATCGAGCGGGGCGAGCGGCTCGGCGGCCCAGTCGTTGACGGCTACCGCCGCGTGATCACCGTGGAGGAAGGGGCGGTCGCGGTGCGCTACGAACTCGACGGCGAGCGCGCTCCAGTGCTCAGGAGGGCGTTTGAGCTTGCAGGTCGAGGCATGGGTGATCCGTCGATCGCCCGCGCGCTGAACCGGGAGGGCCATCGCACGAAGGCCGGCGGGTACTTTCGCCGCCGCCGCGTCCAGGATCTGATCACCAACCCCTACTACGCAGGTCGTGTGGTGCGCTACCGCGGCACCCCGGGCGAGCAGGCGGTTCCCGGTACGCATCCGGCGTTGATCGCCCCCGATGAGTTCGACCGAGTGCAGGCGCTTCGCCGGACTCGCGATCGCGCCGTTGGCAGCGCGCGGAGCCCGGAGCGTCCGAGTGGCCGCTTCGCGCTGGCCAGGCTCGCCCGGTGCTTGCGCTGCGGGCAAACGATGTACGCCAAGAGCTCAACCTACCGGCGCAAAGACGGCACTCGAGCACGCCGCTACGTGTGCGCCAGTACCGACGCGTGCGACGGCGGGTGCGATCAGCCCCCACTGGACGCCGCGGTGATAGATCAAGCCATCCTCGGGAATCTCGAGGGGCTGCTGCTCGATTTCGAGAGGTGGGTTGGGGAGCTCACCGACTCTCGCGACGAGCAGCACCAACGAATCGAGATGTCGCTCGCCGAAGCCGAATGCACGAGCGAGAAGCTGCGGCGACGCGAAACGCTCCTGCGAGAGCGCTGGATGCAAGCCATCGAGCAAGGCGATGAGCGCCGCGAGAACGCCGCGTTCGACGCGCTCGACACGATACGCGATCAACGCACGACATCCCACGCACGCCTTCAGGAGCTCGCCGACGAGCTGACCATCCACACCAGCCAGCCGGATGCTGGACCAGCGCGGGAGAGTCACGCGGACTTCTTGGACGCTCTCGGCACTTACGCCGCGAAGGGCGCTATCGCCGACGTCAACGCAGCCCTCCGGGAACTCTTCTCCGCCATTTGGCTTGACCGAACGCGTCGCGGGCTCACGGTCCATCCCCAGACCCGCCCCGACCTGAGCGCAGTCTTCGCCTTCAACCCCACAGCCCTCAGCGGGCGACTGCTCGACCTCACCAACGACCACTCCGATCCCATCGCCGCCCTCACAAGCTACGCGCGCCCCGAGATCCCCACGCTGATCCCGGAAATCGGAGACGCAGCCACTCCCCAGACCGCCCGCGCGCGTCTTCACCGAAGCCAAGCCGGACACGGCGACCTCGGCGCACCGAGCTCCACATGAGCGCCCCGGGTCGCAGAGCAGAGCCAAGTCACCGATCCGCCTCGCCTACCGCCCAACCGGACCCTGTTGACCAGCGGTCTAACAGCAACAACGAAATCAAATCGCACGGTCCTCTCGCGGGACCGACTTCAGCAAAGAGAGAGGAGACAAACCTCGTGACTGGTGAGCCAATCGAAGGAATCGAGGGCCGTCTGCGCCGTACCTGCCTCGCCTGCGGAGTTGAGATCGACGTCGCCCGCCCCCCCATGCCGTTCAGCAAGAACGCTACCCGCCACGACCGTGAGGACTACGCCGCGAGCGTCCGCCGCCAGGTCCTATGGGAATTCATGTGCGACGAGTGCCGCGCGTGGTGGAACCAACGGCTACGCGCGCTCGAACACAGCAACTACGACCGCCCTCACCGCACAGACCACACGACCGACCGACCGACGGAGCACCCACGAGTGAGCTAGAGACGACGGCCGACGCGGCCCCACCAATCGCATACCCGACTGAAGCTGCCCGCAGGAGCCACTAGCCACGGCGGCGCGAAACAAGGGACGAAACACCCACTTGACGAGGTGCGCGGCGCTGGAGAACCGGATAGGACTGCCCGCAAGCAACACGCGAAGGCGCTAACCGGCCACCACGCCAGGGGGGCGGAGCAGGCCGCGTGGCACGCGGCATCACCAAAGAAAGGATGCGAACAGCAGACCAGGCCCAGCACGACCCACTCCGCTGGTACCCGCGCCGACCAGGGGGACGGCAACCAATGCCCCACACAAGCGACAGGAAGCCAGGCGATGTCCCAACGCAAGAAGAACGCGAAACGAATCCAGTGGGCTCGAGCGAGGAAGAAGCGACCAGCGACATCCCACCGCGACCCTCGGATCACCCGACGCCGACGCGCTGCGACGCGAGAGCGTCGCGCCTTGCACGACAAGCCGCGACCAACGTAAACGAAACGGTGCTCGTACCCGGCGCTAGCGCTTCGAGCACGGTCCAGCTCGCAACCGCCAGCCAAGCGCAAATGCGACGCACGGGCGCACGACCAACCTCCCTCAGCGGCAAACTGCGGCTGCTGACCATCAAGGTAGTCAAGCCCGGGACGTGGTGTAAGAGCGGAGCGCTCATCTCGCCGGTGAGGTGGGTGGCTGCTCAGGCCGCATGACGACAGGAACGGTTCGAGATTATTCGGGTGGTTCGGAGGATTGCCAGCCGGTGACGACACCGTAGAGTCGCAGGCGTGGGGGCTCGGTTGAAGAGAGATCACTGGTGACGTCGCTGCAGCCAGAGCGGCGCTCACCCGGCTCGTCCGGCTCCGTTCTCCCGGGCGGTCGCGCCGTTCTCTTGAGGATCGCCTCACGGCTTGATCCTCTGCGCCTGCGGCCCTTTCCCTTTTGAGAGCCGCTCTTCTGGCTTCCCAGGTCGGAGAGTCACGCGGCCGAGCGCGCCCTCGTTGCCGACGAGCTCGGCCGACGCCGCCATCGCGCGGACACCGAGCACACGATCGATCCACCGCACGATCGATCCACCGCGTTACCTCGTCGAGGTTCTCGGTCCCGTCCCGGACTCGCTCGTCGACCAGCGGCGCTGGCGCGCCCAGGCCGAACGCATCGACCGCTTGCGCCGCGACACCGCCTTCGCCGACCCCGAGCGCGCGCTGCCCGACCGCGTCGGAGCCCAGCATCGAGACGAGCTCGACCGGCTGCGTCAGGACATCTCCACGGGACAGCGGGCCAGGACACGAGAGATGCAGGCCGCGAGATCGAGCGCTGAGCACGTCAGAAGATGGCTTCCAAGAGGCCGACGGTCACGCCGATCACGGCCCCGAGCAGCGACCAGGCCGCGGTGATCGCCCAAGGCTCGCGCACTGCCCGCCGGCGCATCCGCGCGCGGGTCAGCACCGCCGCGGCGACCAGTCCGCCGAGCGCTGCCCCGTGCAGCACGGCGGCTAACAGCGACGATGGGGCGGACAGCGAGGTCGTGGTCATGCGCCGCCCCCGCCAGCCCCGGCTGGCAACATCGCCAGCAGCACCCACGGCCAACGACCCCGCGTCGTCGCCGCTTTGCCGTCGCGTTGACCGGGTCAGTCCGGCTGGGTGAACGCCATTAGCCGGCGCGCCTGCTTGCCCGCGCCGCTGTAGGCGACGGCGGCCAACCGAGCCACCTCGCGATCAGCCAAGACGTAGAGAACGAAGTTCCCGCGGCGCGAGCACTCGACGACCTGGGCGTCGTGCAGCACCCGCAGATGCCGCGACACCGTGGCCGTCGCCATGCCGACCGCCGCTGCGATCTCGCTGACGTTCTTCCCGCCGGAGGCCAGCGCCTCGACGATCCGCAGCCGGTCGTGATGTCCCAGCGCCTTCAGCCGATCGGCGGCGACCGAGCGCACGAACTCCGGAGCCAGCCCGCTCCACGCTAGCGCGGACGTAGGCGGCGCCGAACCGCCGTCTCCTCGGGCGAATCTGGGGCTGTGCTCGGGCATCGCGTCAGCGACCTCCAAAAGCCCGGTTCCCGTATGTGGCGATCGTTACACCATTTACTGGCCGCTGGCTTCTCGACGTCCTGCTTCACCTGCGTCGGCACGCGCCTCGGCCGGGCGATCATCGGGAACCCCGGCAGCCAAGGCCGACATCTCGCGCAGGCGCTGCGCGACGCTGCCGACACATCCTCGAGCAACTTTACGGTCGACTCGTCCTTCAGCGCATAGAACACGTTGGCACCGTCCGGGCGCCGCATCACCAGCCCCGAGCGATGCAGAATCTGCAGGTGCTTCGAGACGTTCTGCTGGCTCAGCCCGAGAGCGTCAGCGAGCTCTTGCGGCGTGGCCGCCGCGTGCGAGCTGTTCGACCAAGCGCAGGCGTCGGCGACGCGACCGCCGCCGTGCTCGCCCTCGATGCTCACCGTCCTAGTAGCCCGGGTCGGGCGGATCGTCGACACGCTCGAGACCGAGGATTGGACGATCGATCAGCCTGAGCATGGCGAGGCGCAGGTCGGCCTCGCGCGCCTCAGAGATCGTCGCGAAGCAGTTCCCCGCGACAGCATCCACTGCGGAGAGCTCGACTGTCTCGAGTGCGCGCATGAGTTGCCCGACTGTCTGACCTTCGTCGACGTGCGCCCCGATCGAGCGGCGCAGCTCACGGACGTGTTCGAGCGCGCCACGATCAAGCCTAGTAACGCCCGTTTCGAGGATGGCCAAACCCGGCGTGGCCGGCTCGCACCGAAGTATCTCGACAAGTGGAGCGTGGCGGTGCTCCGGAGCCGTGCGTGCCGGCTGTTCGTAGAGCAGGTCGACGAGCGTGGCCGTCTCGGTGGCAATCGCCGCGACGACGATCCGCCAGTAGGGCTCGTGGTTGACGACGACCGTCAGGAGCCGGCTGAGGACCTGGACCGACCGCACCGAGTCGACGAGTTCACGCCCCCGCTCACCGAGCTCCCCGCCTTGCCGGATCCCGATGGCATCCGGACGCCTGGAGTCGAACGACCCGACGCCCGGCACGAGCCCGCCGGGACCGGGATCGAAACCGTTCCCCGCGATTGATGCGCGCAGTCCGTCGGAGAGGGGCGGGAACCCGTCGAGGTGAGGGAGCCCGTAGGCGCCGGCGAGCTCGTTCCAGATCGTGCGCGCGTTATCGGCCAGGATGCGGACCGTCGCGTCGGAGATATCGATCCAGGCGGCCTCGGTGAGCAGCTGATCACCGTAGTTGGCGCCAAACGGCTGGCGGTGCGCGGCGATCCGGTGGCGGATCTCTTCATACGGGCCAAAGTCGTGCTGCGCGAAGCGCTCGAGAAGCGAGTCGAGACGCCGGATCGTCGTGCGGGTGTCAGGCAGCCTCTTGAGGTCGTTCTTGGCCCGGCGCGCCCACCGCAGGAACTCGTGGCCGTAAACGAACGCCGGTCGCGCCAGGATCCGACGACGGAAGTCGTCGGGCGCCTGCTCGGCCAGCACCGCGGTGGCGGCCATGAACTGCGCACAAAGTCGCACCTTGTAGGCGCTCTCGGGTGCGCTCGGTGCAGTCCTGAGTGCGGTGGCGGCAGACAAGTTGTCGTCCGAAGGAATCGAACCGCTTACGCGGGCGCGCGGCGTCCGCCGACCATGGCGCACGCCCGTATGCATTATCGCAGCTCAGGATTCGGTGCGGCGAGCCGCCACGAGGAATCCGTCCACCGGCGGGCCTTCCCATCTGCCACGAGTCTTGGTCGTCCGGCCCAGGTCGGGCTGGTGATGCACTCGGCCCCGACGCCGCTGCGACAGCGGTGATAACAACCGGGCGTCGTGAGCGAAGAACCGGACATTCTGGCGAGGTCCTCGCAGGCCTGGGGCGGCCTGGCGCCGACGTACTGGGCGGCCGCGCTGAAACTCCAAGACGGACGGGTGGCCGCCACGCATCAGGAGTTGATCGACGCTCCGCGCGGGAGTGACGAGCGAAGGAGCGCGTTCCAACGCCTTCACATCGAAGCGCACTTTCTCCTGATCGCGTTTGCACACCTCCTGCGCGCGCTCGACACGTGTGCGGAAGTGTTGAAGGACGAACGCATCTCAGCTATCCGAGCCGACATTAGGAAGCGCGCTCCGTGGCTCAAGAACTTCCGCGATGCGATCGAGCACTTAGACGAGTACATAAGCGGCAGGGGCCGTCTCCACCAGCAACGAAAACTTGATGAACGCGCCACCCCCTACCTGACGTTCGGCCCCGGCAATATTCCGTTGGAAGTCTTCGCGCAGCTCGGCTCCTGGCGTTTGTCGCTGCGTGCAGCGGCGGAAGCGGGCGCACGCCTCGGATACCTGCTTGGCGAAGCCTGGGAAAGCGAATTCGGCCCGGAGCAACCCAACGTCGGATGGGGCCGGGGGACGTAACTCGACTACCGCCCATGGACGCTCGGACAGAGATACAGCTCGCGGTGGGGCGGCGAGCTTTGAACCTGCCACCGGCCGTTTCCCTCCTAGTCACCAAGGGACTGGAGCCCCTGCGGCAGGACGGTGGTCAACCGAGTCGACGGGGCGGTTGAGGACCTAGTCGCTCAAGTGGCGTCCACCTCGATGCGCATCCCGTTCGCGATCCTCTGCGGAGAACACGGTGCGGAGACTATGAACAGGACCGTCGGTCGGGGAACCGTGTCAAATGGAGAGCCGAATCGGCTTACGGCACGCGCCGGGTCTCGAGTCAAGTGGACGCCGTCAACACGAGCGGGCCGCCAGCGCAGACCATCACCGTGTGCTCTTCGTGCGTGGACAGGGCGCCGCCGGCGTCGCTGATCGTCCAGCCGTCTGGTTGGGTGAACAGGCGCGGAAATCCGGCCACAATCATCGGCTCGATCGTGAAGACGAGCCCCTCGGTCAGCTCGCGCTTGGCGGCGCGGTGGGGCGCTGGCCAGTTGAACACTGTGGGCGGCTCGTGCATCGCCAGACCGATGCCGTGCCCGGTCAGCTCCCGGGCGATCTGAAAGCCGCGCGCGTTGGTCACGCGCTCGATAACAGCGCCCACATCTCGCAACGTGGCGCCGGGCTGAGCCGCGCGAATGCCCGCCCGCAGCGCAGCGTGCCCGGCGGCCAGCAGCCGTTGCGATCGGCTGGACACGCGCCCGATAGGCATCGTCGTCGCTGCGTCGGCATGAAAGCCGTCAAGCTCTGCCGCGACATCGATGGTCAATAGCTGACCCCGCCGAAGCCGCTTGGCGCCCGGAACCCCATGGACGATCTCAGTGTCGACGCTGAGGCAGATAGCGCCGGGGTAGCGGTAGGTCAGCACCGGGCCCGAGCGCGCCCCCCAACGATCGAAGACTCCACGTGCGACGGCGTCGAGGTCACCCGTCGTCACTCCGGGCACAGCCGCGCGGCGAACCGCGGCGATGGTCTCGGCGACCACCCCGCCCACACGCTTGAGACCGCCGATCTGCTCGGGGCTGTCCACCGACACGAGGACAGCTTATCCCGGGTCCGCGAGCCGAGCGGTGACTCGGCGGTCCTGCAGGCGCTCCGTACACCGCCCCGGTGGCCAGCGCCCGAAGGAGGGGCCTTCGTCCGCCCGAGCCCGCTGCGCTCTCCCCTCAGCAAGCGGACCTCCGGAGAGAAAAACGGAGAGAAAGGTTCACGCTCTCTCACCGTCCTGCCATCCCGAAACCGCTTCCCTGCAGAACCTTCGCGAGCGCGCCCGAGAGGACTCGAACCTCTGCCCTTCGGTTCCGTAGATGAAATGAAGCCGCGGACGTCGACCTTTGGATTGGGCATCGCTCGGGCGCTGCTAAGTGTTCGTCGGAAACCTACGGTCGCCGAAACGTGATCAGCCGCTCGCTGAGCGGTACCTGGTGGCGGGAACCGTTGGTGCGCCACCGCAGACCACGCGACCGCACCTCGACGTCGTCTAGCGGCTCGAAGCCGAGATCCTCCGCGAGCGCGGCAATAAGACGAGGCGTGTCGACATAGACTCCATAGGGCGCGCTGTCGCCGATGATCCAGGCGCTAATGGCTCCGGAGCGCAGATGCTTGTGGAGATGCCCTAGAACCTTTGCAAGATCGCCGAAGTAGGTCGGCAGCACTTGGTCGTATTCCTTGCCGCGGGACCGGTTGGCCCGCTCCTGCTGAAGCGCCTTCGTCAAATCGCTCAGTTGCGGTCCGGCGGAGGGCCACCGGTGCAGAGCGCGCTCTGCTCGCTCGGACGCGCGGCGCGCGCTCTGCTGCGTCGTGGCGACGACCATGCCGCTTCTGACGACATCGCACATCTGCGCCCAGGACGACACAGTGCCCAGGAAGTACAATTCGAGTCGAGTGGCGTCTGCGTAGTCGAAGTTGTTTAGGTACGGCGGTGAGGTGACGCAGCCGTCGAAGGGTGCGCCGGCGGCCGCGCGACGCCACGCAGAGGACGTCCGCGCGTCACCGCGGACCACGCGCCCGTCTGGGCGAGGACCGGCGTCCTCGAGGTCCTCGGCCATCATGCGAGCGCGGGTCAAGAACCGCGCTGTCGGGTCACGAAAGGGAGCCTCGCGCGGAAGATCGGGGCGCTGGTACGGCCACCCCACTTTCACGGCCGCGACGTCGCGCAAGGTGGCCAGGAGCGCCCAGCGAAGGTACCGCCGCCAGGGCGAACGGGCAGGGCGCTCTAGCGCGACTCGCAATCCGACCAGGACGCGAAGAACGTTCGGCTCGAAGCAGCGGCGCACGAGCAACGCCTCGGCCTGGTCATCGCCTGGCTCCGCAGCGGCGGCGAGGGACGCCGCGGCCTTCCGAAGCCCTTCGGGAGGCCCGGGCGCGGGCGCAAGCTTCGTCGAGGCGAGATCGGCAATCAGCGGATGCGTCTCGATGCCGACCACGCTGCAACGAGCGAGTCCGCGGGCCCACGCCGTAGCCGCTGATCCGAGGAACGGCTCGGCAACCCGACCGCCGACCGGCACGGCCGCGGCCGCGGCCGCAAGCTCGAGCGCCCTGGTTGAGAAGCCAGCCGGGTACCGGAACCAGCGATCAAATGGCCGTTCGCGGCTCGTCCCGTAGATCGATCCAATCCCGTTCGGCGACGTCGGCAGAGCGGGCGCGGTCACCGCGGTGACTCTAGACCACCGCGGTGATCAGTCGGTGCTACTGGCTCCAAGAGTCTGCGAGTTCCTGCATGAACTCGTCGGCGGTCCAACTGATCAGCCGTTGCTCAAGAGAGTCGCGGGCGCCAACGCGCCGCCAAGGCTGCACACGTCGTTCGCTGACGAACTGCGCCACGGTAGCCGCGGGGAGCGGCATGGCCCATTCCTCGTCGAGCTGCTCGGCGAAGCGCGGTTGTGCGAGCTGAAGCCCGATATCGAGGTCGCGCATGCTCGACCCGACGTAGACGAACGGGATAGGCGATCCGCCGGCCGGCTGGCAGGCGCGGTCGAGCGCGGCCGCCTTGTCCGACGTCAACCCGGTGAGCGTCTGATCGATAGTCGCAATCAGGGTGGCCTGCGAGGCGAAGGAGCCGTGAAGCTTGAGCACCGGCACCTTGGTCGTGCCGGGGCCGCCGGTCAGATAGTCGTCAAGGTAGTCCACGCATCCCGCGAAGCTGGCGTCGTCGGCAAACACCTCGACGTAGTCGTCCTGCCCGTACTCGATGAGCCGATCGAAGTTGACCGTGACCAACACGAGTTTGCGGGTTCCACGCAGGATCGCGTGGAGGTGACGCACGGCGCCGATCGAAGTCGCGGCCAGCGCGGAGGCTTCGAGCCGCTGGAGCTCGGCGAACGTCGGGCTCGGACGGAAGGCCCGAAGTTCCTCGCGGAGCACGCGCTCGAACGTGAGCTCGCGCGCAAGTTCCTCGAGGTTCCCGTCGACCTCGAAGTCGAGCAATTCAAACTGGTCGCCGACGAGCGCATAGAACTCGCGCGGGAGGTCATCGTCGGCGACCCCGGTCCTATCTGGCAACAGCTTGCGTAGCGCGAAGTCACGCATCGTGTTGCCAAGTGGCAGCCCCATCGATTTTGAGAAGCCGGCCGCGAGGAAAAGCACGATGTGCCCCCCAGACGCGGCGACCAAGCGCTGGGTAAGGACCCGGTTTGTCGCCGGACGGTTGCGTTGTGCAACGCGTGCGCCGTCGATGCTCCAGCGCACCGATGGCTCTCCTCGCAGGTGGTAGTCCTCAGGCCGCTCGGTCGCCGCGACGACAACCAAGTGATCCAGCGCGCCACTCAAGCGTGGCGCCATGACCTGAGTCGCGTACTGCCAGGCCAGCGGGCGCTCGAACGGCTCGAGCAGCGCTTCGTCGTAGACAACCACGACGAGGGTTCCGGCATCCGCTAGACGTTCGTCGATCGTCGCCGTCGCAAGACCGAGGAGCGGATGCTCGCTTGGCGAGGCGGCGCCCGCCGCTAGCTCATCCGCCCAGAACGCGCGACGTCGGCCGTGCTCGTCGAGCTCGAACTGCGGCTCTCGCCGGCCGGCAGCGGCAGCGTGCGTGAGGGCCGCGCAGATTGCCGCCTCCTGCGGGTGGTCGCTGGCGGTCTCGGCACACCCATCTGCCGTGATCCTGCGAATGTCGAGGACCGTGCCGCCCACATGCCGGAGCGCCGGTTCGAGTACGTCGATCGCGAGTTCGACATCGTCGACTGTTACACCGGTGACCTGCGGAGCCGGTCCGACGCACGGCTTGGCGGCGAGCCCAAGGATCCGCCCGACCACGTCGACCATCGCAAGCGCGGTCACCCTTGTTCGCGAACCGCCCGCACGACGCGGTCGCGCAGCGCGTCTGTCCGTCCGGCGCGCTCGAAGCCCGAGCCCAATCGTGAGAGCTCCTCGAGCCCGTGGCGGTAAGCCTCTACGAGCGCATCAAACGCCGCACCAGCCTTCACCTCATCGACGTCATGGCGACGGGCTATGTCGCGCGAGACGAAGTCGAGAACCTCCTCCTCCGCGCCTACGGCGAGGTAGACGGAACCGCGGCTGGCATCGAGCACGAGCCTTCCAGACAGACGCCTGCGCGCTTCGGTTAGCGGGTAGCCGCTCCAAAGGCTGAAGTGCCGGCGATCGCGTCCGCGGCTGCTCTTCCCGCCGAGCGCGTCGGAGAACGGCTCCAGGATGTCCGCGATCACGTCGTCGATCTTGGCCTGCGAGTTCGCGTTGCGGACTCGGCGGATGGCCATGTCGGGCCCGATTGAACGGTTCACGAGGAGCAACAGGACCAGGCCGGCGGCGGGGGGAAGCATCGGGGCCCCTTCGCCCGTCCGCTTCTCGACGACATCGACGAGCCTGTGCCGGCTCCAGTCGCGGTAGAGAGCGAGTAGCCGGTACTCATAGGATGCGGCCTGGGAAGCGGCGAATATGACTTGGGCACCGTCGGTACGGCGGGCCTCCACAATGCACGCAAGCCATGCGCGGCCCTCTGGCGTGACGAGGTAGCGTTCATCGCCGCACGGCATGAGCACCGTTGCAGGGAGCCGGCCCGGTCCCGTGTCAAGGGGCGCCAGCTCCTCGAGTCGTGCCCGCAGCGTCATGCCGCGCAGGCGCGGGTGAAACCAGTCGGCGAGGCGAGAAAGATCTGAAGCGAACGAGCCGGGACGGCTCCCGGCCTGAAGGACCCACGCGGTGCTCAGGACCTTCGAGGCGTGCGCCAGGTCATCCTCGTGCATGACGAGCGGCATGCCAAAGAGGTCCGTCCGCAGCGCGTCGCTCATGCGATCGCGGTCGGATCGAAGGGACCGGTCACGTAGCCGGCCTCCTCCTGATCGCCTCGGGCGGCGACCCCGCCGTGCTCGGAGACCACACCACGGAACGGCAGGACCACGATCACCTGGTCGACGATGCCGGCAGCAAGCTGACGCTCGACGGCTTGCTGGAGGCGTACCAGCCGGTCGTGGCTCAAGAACGCACCGAACTCGTCGACCGCGACGACCCGGTTGTTTGCGACCACTTGTCCGGCGCTCGCGAGCCGCGCCTGAACGTATGCAAAGGCCCGTTCTCCACTTGAGAACGCCTCGAACGGCCGTACCCGCGGTTCGCCGCCCGGCGTGCGCCACCGCACCTCGCGCTGTGCCAAGTCGACGCGCGTCAGCTCGCCTCCGTCAAACAGGGCTGCCCGTACCTCATGGTCGGAAAGCTCGTCCTGCATGCGCTTCTGATAAAGGCGACGGACACGATCGAGTTCGGGAGGTGACTGCTGGCGATCCCGAATCACCTGGACCAGATCAGTGATGTTGGTCGTGAGCTCCGAGAGCGCGCCACGAGCACGGACGAATCGCTCGAGAACGCGTTCCTCAGTCTCGTGGACGAGAATCCAAGCACGGGCTAGATCTTCGTGTTCAAGTCCCGGCACGGGGGAGCGTTCGCCGAGGAGGCCACGCAAGCGCGCATGCCGACTCTCCGCGTGTAGCCGGCGCGTTTGGTCCTCGATTGCTCGGCGCGCCTCCGCCCGCTCCGTGGCGAGCATGTCGCCTCTTGCAGCCGAAGCGTCGAGCTGATCTTCCGCCGCGACGAGCTGACCCCGCGCAGCGCGCAGGTCGTCGCCGAGAGCTGCGGCGGTCGTCTTGGCCTCGGTCAAGCTGCGTTCGAACCTCGACCGAAGGTCCTCCAGAGAGAGACCACCCCCGAGCTGCGCGCGCTGGCGCTCCGCCGAACCAAGCGCCGAACCCAGCTCGATCTCGACACGCTGCGCCGCGGCCAGGGCGGCGGCTCGATCGGCAGCGGTGTCAACGGACGCGTCGTCGTTCCCGGCGATCTTCTTCAGCGCCTCTTCCGCCGCCTTGAGCTCCTCGGTCTTCGTATCGCGGTCGGTAAGCAGACCTTGCAGGCGACGCAGGTCGCGCTCGCGCTCCTCGAGCTGAGATAGACGCGCGTCTAGCTGCTCAACAGCCGGGGCATCGGCGGCCAGACGCTCGCGCCGTCGTCGAACGCCCTCAAGCAGTTCACCCGCCGTCAGCAGCCGGCCGTCGAACTCCGCCACGACACGCGCGCGCAGACCGCCCGTCGCTGCCGGGGCGAGCGCGTGCGCAACGCTCTCAACCAAGTCGCGCAGAGCGAAGAGATCGGCGAGGTCTGCCCGCTCTGCGGCCTCTCGCTCGCGCCCAACCTCGAGCTGCTCCAGCGCGCACGCAACGGCGGCCTTGTCTGCCGGAGCCCCAAGATCCGCCGAAGCCTTCTCGATGGCCTCTCCTGCACGCTTCAGCGCATTGAGGCGGCGGGTGAACCCGCGCTGCGCGGTGAGAAGCTGCTTCTCTACCTCCGCGCTGGTGCTTTCCCGTTCCCGTGCCGCAGTCAGTGCCTTGTCCGCTTGCTCGCGCCGCTCCTGAGCCTCGTTGAGCTGTTCGCGCAGGCTCGCTATCTCAGCGTCGAGGACGCTTGCATTCGCGTGCACGTCGCTGACCGCTGCGTGCGCCGACTGGGCGGCTTCTAGACGAGCCACCGTCTCACGAAGTTCCTCACGCGCCGATTTGAGCTCAGTGCGGTCGCGCTCGAGATCACCCAGTTCGTCGGCCAGGTCGAGCAGCCGGCGGGCGGGCTGGAGCGGGAAAGTCTCCAGCATCCCGCTGAGCGCGCGATCGGCCTGTGCGCGACGCGTTTCGGCGACACGCATCGCAGACCGCAGCAGTTCACGATCTTGAGCCACAAGGCCCGCGATTGTCTCCATGAGCGTCTCATTTCCCGCGATCCTGATGACGGCAAGCCAGCGGCGAACATCATCCATGTCCTCGATGTGCTGGCCATCGAGAGTGATGCCGTCGAACATGTCGCGCGTCACCGTCTGCGGCAATCGGTCGGCGCGATCGCGCCAGTCGAACGTAAACTCGAGCGTGTGTCGTTCCTTGGAAGGCTCGTCACCCTTCAGGCCACCCACAGTCACCGTCGCCGGACCAAGGAACTGGCACAGCGTCCGCCAAGCGTCGGGCTGGGTGGCGTACGGCTGCTGTCCTGTGCATAGCTCGAGGAGATGCAGAGCCAGCGTCTTGCCGACCCCGTTCTGACCCTCGACGCGGCAAAGCGGTAGGTCCGGGATGGCCTCGATGACCTTGATCCCGTGGCTGCGATCAGGAGCGTCGAGCTTGAAGTTCATCGCGGAAGATGTCGTCCAGGACTCGGTCGGCGTCGCGAGCGCCGAGCACTGCAGGAAGGTCAGGGTGCAGATTCCCGACGGTCTCTAGAAGCCCCACTACGTGATCAACCTCGCGCGTGGGAAGCGCAGGCGGCGGGTCACTGGTGTCGTCATATGACACGGACTTGGCAGAGCAGGGGATCGTGGCGTCGTCTTGAGGCGGCATCGTAGACCGACACAGCGGTCGAGCGCGTCGGACCGTCCACCGGGCGCGCAAACTCAAGCAGCGACGAAGGCTCCCCCGTCGTCGCCCACCACTCGCGAGGCGTCGCCTGGCGGCACGCTGCACCCTTGCTGACAGGACATTCCGACAGGAAGCACGCTCTTGTCGCACTCATCGGAACAGACGAAAGGCCCGCGTTTGCGGGCCTCTTGTCGTATAGCGGGGGCCCGCTTCATCGCTCGCGGTGACCGCGGCAGGATTGTTGGACAAATGCGCGTGGACTGACACCCTACGTCTGCCCCGGCCAGCCGTCACACCGTCACGCTGGCTTGCGCTTGTCGTCCAAAGCGGAAGTCCGTGTCGCGATGGGTTCGAAGCTGGCCGGACCTTGAAACGCATCTCAGTCGTAGGTAGGACCGGGCGGATGGTCTGCCCGCGATAGTCCGGCCATCCGCGCATCGATCATCCTCAGCGATGCGAAGAACAGTTCTTGCGAAGCAATGCTCGAACGACCCGAATCCCCCGCGAGACCGCGAGCGTTGAAAGACCTGCCGGCCATTGGACTCCCCGGTGGCTGGCCGCATACCCCTCAGAACTCGCGGTTCGCGTCCGAACCATGCGGTTCAATTGTGATGTTTCGCATGAGGGCCCTTCACGCTGCAGACATCCATCTTGACTCGCCCCTCGGCGGACTCGTGGTCTACGAGGACGCGCCGGTCGACGAGCTACGGTCGGCCACCAGGCGCGCCATGGGCAACCTCGTCGACGCCGCGATCGAGGAGAAGGTCGATCTGCTGCTGCTTGCCGGCGATGTGTTCGACGGCGACTGGCACAGCTACAGCTCCGGCTCGCATTTCATCAAGGAGATGATGCGCCTGCGCGACGCAGGCATCGAGGTCGTCAGCATCACCGGCAACCACGACGCCACGAGCCGCATCACGAAGGCGCTGCGGCTCCCGGAGAACGTCCACGTGCTGAGCGATCGCAAGCCCGACTCATGGATCTCGGAGAAGCTCGGCGTCGCCGTCCACGGTCAGGGCTACAGCGAGCAGGCGCTCACCACCGACATCTCGCTCGGCTACCCGGCCCCCGTGTCAGGGCTTCTCAACATCGGGCTGCTGCACACCAGCGCCGACGGTCGCTCCGACCACGACCGCTACGCCCCATGCACGGTTGAGGGGCTCGTCAACCGCGGCTATGACTACTTCGGGCTCGGGCACGTTCACGCACGTCAGGTCCTGAATCATGACCCCCCCGTCGTGTTCAGCGGAGTCCTCCAGGGTCGGGGCATGAGGGAGACCGGCGCGAAGGGCGCGACGTTGATTGAGTTCGACGACTTCGGGGTCGCCCACGAGCACATGATCCTCGACGTCGTGCGCTACGAGATCGTCGACGTCAGCGCCGCGGGCTGCGCTGACCGCGACGAAGTGTGCGCGCGAGTGGTCACCGCGTTGCGGACCGCCGTCGACGACGCGGGCGACCGGCTGCTCGTGGCGCGAGTCGTCATCACCGGCACGACCGACGCGCACGGCCAGTTGCTGTCTGACCGCGAGCGCCTAAACCAGGAAGTCCTGCTCGCCGCCGCCGAGGCCGGCGGCCAGATCTGGATCGAGGCCACGAAGGTCGACACCGAGCCGTCCTCGCCGCGGCTCGTCGCGGGCGACGACGCCGTCGGGGAGATCATCAACGAGCTCAACGACATCTTCGCCAGCGACGCCGCCCTCGCCGAGATCGGCAAGACGCTCGACGGCCTCGCCAGCGTGCTTCCCGTCGGTGTGCTCGACGAGTTCAACCCGACCGAGCCCGAAGAGCTCCGTGCGCTCATGCAGGAAGTCCGCCAGACGCTCCCCGTCGCCCTGATCGAGGGGGTCGGCTAATGGCCCTGCGCATCGAACGACTCGACTTCCGGCCCTGGGGATGTTTCGAGGACCAGTCTCTGCACTTCTCGCTGACCCCGGGGCACGTCGATCTGATCGACGGCCCGAACGCCGCGGGCAAGTCGACGACCAGCCGCGGTGAGTCGGCCCTGCTGTACGGCATCCCTGTCCAGACCGCCGACGCCCACACCTACGAGTACGCCGACCTGCGGATCGGGGCCCGGCTGATCATCGACGGGGTGCCGTTGGAGATCGTGCGTCGAAAGGCGCGTGTCGGGGGCCTCCTGACACACGACGGGGCCACGCTCAGCCATGACCCGCTTCCCGCGGCGCTCGGCGGGATGACCAAGGACGTGTACACCTCGTTCTTCCAGGTCAACCATGAGACCCTCGTCCGTGGCGGCGAGGAACTCCTGGCCGGCAAGGGTGACGTCGGGGCCACGCTGTTCGCGGCCGCCGCCGGCATCGGCCAGCTCCAAGAGACCCTCCGCGGATTCGACGAGCGCGCCGGGGCGATCTTCCGCCCCCGCGGGACCGCGACGCAGCTCCTGCGGGAACTGGCTGAGCTGCGCGAAGCCGACAAGAGGCTTCGGCAGGCGACGGTCCTGCCGTCGACGCACCGGCGCAAAGAGAAGGAGCTCGCAGCTGCGCAGGCGACGTGCGAACGCCTGTCCGATCAGATCCGCGAGATCGAATCGCGCATCCGTGAGATCCAGCGACTGATGGCGGCAGCGCCCCTGCTCGACGAGCATGCGACGGTTCTCAACAAGCTCACCGAGCTGGGCGAGGTCGTCAGGCTGGCCGACGACGCCCGCAGCCGGCGCCTGACTGCGCAGGCGACGCAGCGGGCCAGCTCGGGGCAGCTGACCCGGCGCGGCGAAGAGCGTCTGACCTTGCAGGGCCGCCATGACGCCATCGACATCGACGCCGAGCTCCTGCTGAACGCCGTCGAGATCACAGCCATCCAGGAGGAGATCTCGGCCATCGCGAAAGCCGCCGCCGACCGGCGCAAGCTGGAAGGTCAACTGACTGAAGCCAAGCGCGTCCTCGCTGCTGCCGCCGCCGACGTCGGCGTCGAGCCGGACGAGCTGATCAAGCTGCGACGCGGCAGTATCGCCCTTCGAGCACTCGATGCCGCAATCAGCGAGCACAGCGACATCTCCGAGCGCCTTCGCAACGCCAAGGCACAGACCGGGGCCGCCACCGAGCGCCGCGACAGGGACGCGGCCGAGGCCCTCAAGGACGTCGCCGCCGACGGCGCCGACACGTCCGCGCTAGCCGCCGCGGCTCGTGCGGCCCGTCAGAAGCTCGCGGTGCCCGACCAGGCCGCGGCTGAGCGGGCGCGGGCCCAGACCGCCCGGCAGCGCGCGCAGCAGGCGTTCGCCCGCTTGCGGCCGGCCCCGGCAGATCTCGAAGCACTGGTCGTGCTGCCGGTGCCGTCAGCCGACGTGATCGAGAGTCTCATCGCTCGGTCCAAGCGGCATCTAACCGCCGAGCAGGCTCTCGCGACTGACCGGCTGGGCTGGGAGGCCGCCGCCCGCGACCTCGCGGAACGGCGCGAACGGCTCCGCCAGCAAGGGGAGGTCCTCACGGCAGCTGATCTCGCGGCCGCTCGAAGTGAACGCGACGAGCAGTGGACGCAGCTCCGTCGCGTGGTTGACGCCGGAGTCGCTGTCACCGACGCTCTTCCCGACCGCTTCGAGCTCGCGGTGGCCACGGCCGACCAGGCGGCTGATGCCTTGGCCGCCAACGCGGCCGCGACGCAGCTCGCGGCGTCGATCGCGGCCGACGAGGCCGGCCACGACGCCGAGAAGATCTCCTTGGCGAACCGGGCTGAAGAGCTCGCGGCGAACCTCGCCGCGATCGAACGCGACTGGACGGGGGCATGGGCAGCGACCGGTCTGGCGCCGATCGGGTTGTCCGCCGCGGCTGCGTGGCTGATGGAGCGGGACGCCGTGATCGACTTCGTCGACGAGACCGAGGCCGGACGGGTCTCGGTCGAAACGTTGGAGAAGCAGATCGAGAGTTTGGCGGCACCCTTGCGCAGGCACCTGACGCAGGCCGCCATCCCCACCGAGGACGACACCACGATCGCGGAGATGGTCGAGCTGGCCGAGGCGCACATCGGCGAGCGGCGCGAGAGCGCCGCTCGCGCCGACGCGTTGAGGACCGCCCACGAGCGCAGCGCGCGTGAGCTCAAGGAGGCCATGCGGGCGCAGACGGCAGTCGAGGCCGAGTGGGAGGCGTGGACGGAGGCTTGGTCCGCGCGCCGCGATGAAGGCGGCCTGCCTGCGCACGCAGAGCCGGCGACTGCGCCGGAGCTGTTGCGGGTCATCAGCGACGGAGTCGCCAGCTCCGAGAAGATCGAGGAGCTCGCGGCGCGCATCAGAGGCATCGACCGCGACCATGAGGCTCTGACGGGCCGGGTCCGCGTGCTCGCCGAGGCCTTGGCGCCCGAGCTCGTCGATGTCGACGTGGTCAGGGCGGCCGCCACGCTCGCTGAGCGGCTCCGCCAGCATGAGGCAGACCAGGCGCGCCGCAGCGGCCTCGCCGAGCGCATCGAGGACGCCGAGGACGAGATCGCGGCGTTGAGGCTCGACATCGAGACCGCTGGCGCCGAGATCAAGGCCCTCTGTGCCGAGGCCGGTGTCGAGGATGTCGACTCCCTCGTGGCCGTCGAGACCAAGGCTGAAGAGGCAGCGTCGCTTCAGGCCGAGCTCCACGTCCTGGAGCAGCGCATCGCCGAGACCGGCCAGGGGACGTTCGTCGACATCTCCGCCCGGGTCGCCGAGTTCGACCGCGCCAGCGCCGAGTCGGAGGTCGCGAAGCTCACCGACGAGATCACCGACTTCACGTCCGACCGCGACGAGACCAAGGAGCAGATCGGTCAGCAGAAGGCGGCACTGCGTGACGCCGAGGCCGACGTGTCGGCGGTGACCGCGGCGGAGGACGTCGAGTTCAGTCAGGCCCGGATCCAGCAGCTCGCGAGGGAATGCGCAGTCGCGCGGCTGTCAGCGGCCGTGCTGCGCCGCTCGATCGAGCGCTACCGCAGCCTCCACCAGGACCCTCTCCTGTTGAGGGCCAACGAGCTGTTCAGCCGGTTCACTGAGGGCCACTACGCCGAGCTGTTCGTCGACATCGACCCCAAGGGCCAGTCCATCATCATGGCCCGGCGACGCGACCAGGTACTCCACGACATGGAGGCCATGACCAATGGCACCCGCGAGCAGCTGTTTCTCTCGCTGCGGATCGCGGCCATCGAGCGCTACGTCGAGATGTCAGGCGCGGTGCCGGTGATCTTCGACGACGTCTTTATGGAGTCCGACGAGTCGCGCTCCGGCCAGATCTTCGAGGCCCTCGGGGAGCTTGCGCATAGCACCCAGGTGATCGTCCTGACCCATCACCACCATCTGGTTGCGGTCGGGCGCAAGGCTCTGGGTGACGCGCTCCGTGTTCAGAATCTGCCCGCGCCGACGCTGGCGCTCCGGGCCGCTGCCTAGGGCCGCCGGGTGCCTGGCGCTTCCGCTTTCCATGGTGGCTGTTGCCTAAAGCCGTCGAGGCCGGTGCCGGGGCCGTGGCGGCTGCGAATGCGCGGCCGAGCGGCGAGGCGGCCGGGGGCGCCGTCAGGCGCCTGCGGCGGCCGTCTGTGCGGTGTGGAGCTTGAGCAGGTTGTGGGTGGCGATGATGAGTTTGCGGTAGAGGGCGCGGCCGGCGTCGGTTTCGAGCACGCTGCGCATGAATGCATAGCGGCCGCCATCCCAGCCCGGCCGGGCGCCTTTGCGTTTGCCGGCGTCTGGTGGGATCAGGACCGTGGTGCCGCGGCTGACGAGCTCGTCCATTTGGTCGTGGTGCCAGTAGCCGGCGTCGGCGAGCACCACCTTCGGCGTGTCGGTGATGCCGGCCGCTTGGAGCTCGCGCTCGGCGGCTGCGACCATCGGCTCGAGCTG
>JAABUK010002240.1_pt1 | contig 35160 bp, 55 predicted proteins | sample 5559141 | NCBI WGS metagenome assembly JAABUK01 (sample SAMN10711869, study PRJNA513367) | rock metagenome | isolation source: Antarctica rocks | place: Antarctica: Victoria Land, Pudding Butte nord | collected 2016-01-03
TCCAGTGCGCTGTGTGGCAGGTGGAAGTCTCTGTCCCCAGAAGCTCAGGAGCTGGTGCTGGGCTTGCTCGAGTACAACCCCAACAAGCGCCTCACTGCTCAGCAGGTTTCTGACTTCCTGCTGAAACTTTTCTCAAATGACCTTGATCTTTCAGCCATATCTGCAGCTTGTATCTGGATCCTTCTGAGCTGTTGCATGCCCTCTATTTGTTGTGTTGTCAAGGCTGGATGACACCACAGTGAGTCTCAAATGCCACCTGTGCAAGCTGAACTGGCAAGAGCTGAAAAGGGTGTTTCTAACACATGCTTTTGCGCTCCTGTGTCAAATGTGAAATACGAAGCCACCCGTGTGTTCTCTTGCACAGGAGGCATCTGCTGAACCAGCTTTCAACAACAGACAACAGCGATTTGTGACCATACACCACCATGTCACCTCATGACACAGTCATCCAGAGTGTCACCAGCAACCAGTCAGTGTGGTGTTACGCAGGCGCTGCAGACAGACTGGATAGAAACCATAGGTGGCAAGACGCTGCGCCCCCTGAACCCAGACGTGGCCAGAGGGGCTGCCAACGTGGCAGCTGCCCGGCGGCTGCGTAACATGGTGCATGGGGCGGTGGCGATGGACCCGGGCTCGCCAGATGGCAGCCAGAGAGGGCCCCAGGACCACATGCAGGAGTACCGCAAGCGCCACACTGCTCAGGGCCAGAGGGCTCAGGAGTCCCGGGGCTACAGGTCAGACCCCTCATGCTCTACAGAGAAAGAACCACCCAAAAGTCGGTTTTTGATTTTGAGTTTCAATGAATATATTTTTGCAAATGCATGCAAGAGGTGAATGGCATTACTTCCTTCCTGGGGCATAGCATGAATCATACTGTGGATGTTGGATCTGCATCAATGCTGGTCCTCAGATTTTGTAGGGAGCTTGCTGTGGTGCTGATTGCTTATGTGGCCACATTTGGAAAATGACAAGCTTGCCAAATGCAAGAACATCTAGAAAGGCCTGTAAATCCTGTTTTCTTGCACAGACCTTGGCATTTGAAGCCAGGTCATGGGTAGCTGCAGCAATCAGTATGTCTAGTGCGGGCAATTGTGCTGTACATGCCTGTTGGGAGCTGCTTCAAGGCCTGTAAACCTGACGCAGTTGATACATGCAAAATAAACATAGAGCCATGCAGGGCCTGGAGTGTATACAGCAGGGTGCCGTGTGATGACTCATGCATGCAGGTGCTGTGTGATGAGTCATGCATGCACTCATGGCAATGAAGCTTGATGAATGTTCATTATGGGAGCCTACTATGCATGCAGGGATGCCCCAGGAGGCAAGGGTCTGTCCAGAGTTGACAGCATGGCCCTGGCAGCCAATGCAAAGAGCATGGCCAGAATGCATGACTCAGGCCGAGTTGTGGACCCCGGCAGAGACATCTCCAACAACTACAGGCCACACAGAGGCTACAGTGGCAGCCATCACGATGGTGGGTTGTATGCTGCTGAGGTTGGGGGGTCACTGCATGCGCAGCAGGTCGGGGGTTCCATGCATAGGAAGAAGAGCATGCCTAGGAATCGCAGCGAAGGAGCTTTGGTGAGGTCGCGAAGCCTGGGCAACAGGACCAGTCCACAGGTGAATGAGCAATCATGTGCTGTGTCTCATGCTGCTAGCAGTGGCCTTCCTCAGCCATGAGGGTGCCATGTGTTGCCGTGTTTGGCGCCAAAGCTGATCTCATTGCTCAGCAAACTTGCATGCGTATTGCTCAGCAAAGCTGCATAGACATTGCAGCTTGCATTGCAAGTCACAATTTGAGCAGATGATGCATGACAACTCAGCAGATGATGCATGACAACTCAGCTGTCAGCAGGCATCATCTTCACTATGCATGCACTACATGTGAATGTCCATGCATCACTGAAGAGATATTTCTGAGTTGTGTAAATGACTGGTTTCTGTGTTTGTTTGCAGCCTTGGAAGGCACTGGGCAGTGGCTTGAAAGACTATCTGGACAGCTCCGTACGGTCAGGCAAGGCATACAATGACAGTTCTGGCAGCAATGGCAGCAGGTTTTATGATGATAAGTCAGGCAAGGGCGGCAACAGGTTCTACGACGACACATCAGCAAGGTCTGGCCGGGCTTACTACAATGAGTCATCAGGCAGAGCAGGCAGGGCTTACTATGGTGACACATCAGCTCATGCCGGCCATGTGTATGAGCCCATTCTTGAGCATGACCCTAGTCGCCAGTCTGTGGAAGGGTGGGGGGGTGCTACACCCTCAGTAGGTGGGCAGCAGACACAAAGCCCATTTGCAAATGGTGGTGCCAACTCTGCCACAGGGCCCCCCAGCAAGAAGGTGTACAAGCTAACTCCTCTGGCGTGACTCTGGCCTAGGTGTGACTGGCATACTATGACAAAGAATCATGGATATACTGTTACTGAAGATGTAGCTTGTGGTGATTCGCCTGCATTACTTTGCATGGTCAAGCACCAGTGGCAATGATAGACCAGTGTAAGATGAGCCTTGTTTTGGATCTCATTTAATTTTGGCGCAAAGCATGCTGTGTTTGAACAGCAAACAGTATTGGATGTTGAGTTAGCAATTCTGTTTGTTGAGCACAATAAAGACCTGCGCAGAGTTGGTATGGTGTCAGCGCAAGGGTCTAGGTAGCAATGGCTGAGCGAACTTAGCAGCAGCATTTGATTTCATGACATTTGCTGCTCCAGCTCTCTCTGTGTGATTTTTGACTCAATCCTTGGAAGAGAGACTTTCTTTTGTGGCATCATTGACTGTTGTGTCCTTTTGCATAGGAGTTGTACAGAACACCATTTGGTTTCGCACAGTACCAGGTTTTGACTGGCTATGTGCAACAAAAGATTAGATGATGTGACAACCTTTGGTGCTACATCATGTCATGGTCTCTTTCCAACAGCTCAGTTTGCTGTTGTTTGTGTCAGACATGTCCTTTTGCAGTCGAAAATTGAGCACCAGCAGCTAATGCATTGCTGATTATATTGATCAATCCAGATGATTCAGCTGATTTGATGATGTAATCGTGTTTGCCTGTCACCCATTGCTCTTTGAAGTCTCTGCAGTGCACTCCCCAAGCAGCCACCTGCAAGGCCAGCCATCTGCTGCTGTGGATGTACACATAGAAATCATACAAACCCATGATTGCTAACACTTGTCTGCAATCAAAGCACAGTAAACATGCAGAGTCACTATCAAACTGTTGTCAACAACTGAACAACCTGGATGGAATAATACTGGCATGCTTCAAACAGGTTGATCATGGCATGTTTGCAAATGCAAGCAAGCTGCTATTGACCTGATCTGCAGTGTACCGGTTGTCCTGCAGAGCCCCCACTGCAATGAGTGGACACATCAGAATGGAAGATGATGTGGCCTGCAAGCAAGCATATGAAATGTCATGCAAAGCAGCACAGCTGTGCACATAGCATGCGTCAAAACATGACTCTGTTCCATCCTGATGCCAAGTATTACTGCAGGCCTCACAAGCCAAAATAGCATGTGATGGGCGCAGCCTGTTCTTTCTGGTTCAACCAACTTGCTGGTTCAAGCAACTTGCTGCTTCAAGCAACTTGCTATCATGGACACATGTGCTGGGTAAGCTCACACACTGAATGTCTGGAATCCTCTGATGCAATACCTGGTAGGTCTCTAGGAGCTTGAAGTCTGCCTGAAGCAATGGCCAAACCATTTGTTTCACTCTGGGATCCATCTGCACCACACAGGCGCCCTAGGGTTCATTACACGCTGTCTCAAAGCAGGTGTAGCGCTGACAGGCTCGACAGGCAGCACTTCGTTAGCAGCTACCAGGTCTGGATTTGTCCCATATCTACGCTCAAAGGCAGTCCAGAAGTCTGTGTAAGTGAGAGTGTGCAGAACTGTGGGGTCCACATCATGGTGAGAAGCTGCCAAGTGAGGTGCTCTGTTGGCAGACACAATGAGCAGTGCTGGTTCAGGCAAGCCCAATCTCTTGGCCTCCTGCAGCCAAGGCAGCAGTTGGTATATACCACTTGATATATCTGCTGCATCAACAATGCCTCTGAGGCATAATTAAGAGTAGTTTCTACCAGACAGCATGCTGTCTCAACAATTGCTTTGCTGCTGCAAGGGTAATATTGTATAGCCCTCCTGGAAGCAGTGCACTAGCTGGTAGTATGCATGACCAGCACTGCAAGTTTGTTCAAAGCATGCAATAGCTCAATATACAGACACCGTTGTATCTGTGGCTGTGCCAGCTTTTGCCAATTACCTGAGCCATTTCAAAAGCAATCCAGGCTCCCATGCTGTGTCCAAATACAGCATACGGCAAATCCCTGCACGCCATGCTCTGAGTTAGCACCAAGAGAAGCAAATGAGGGTGTCTGCAGGAGGTGGTAATGCTGCCTTGCGGTTGCTTCCTAGTCGTACTGCAGCAAGGGGCTAATAGCGTGCAGCATGCTGTGCACCAGGCTCCGCATACAGGTGTGTCTGGTCTCCTGCATGCGCAACCCTCGTCCAGGCAACTCAATGGGCATCACCTGCTGACATCTGCCCAGCTCAGCAACTAGTCAGTATTGCAACACGCTTGATGACTGTACAGGTGCTCTGCAGCGCTGAAGTACATGTCTGTGCAAAAGCATGCCCCGTAAGCATGGGGATCTCCTTCTTGACATTTTGTTTGTGACAAAGATCAGGTATAGCTTACTTCCACAAATGCTGGCAACCTCTTCCACCAACTATGGAAAATCCAAGCTCCTGTTCCTGCCTGTGCATTGAGGAGAACACCTGTAAGCTCGGGGAAGCGTTCCACAGCAACCTTCGGGAAACAACTGGTGTCTTTGGCGTACTGGACCCACCGGCGGGATGCAGAAGAGCCTCAGCCTGATGGGCGTTTGAGACAGGCCACTGCTCCGGAACGCAAGCTGCTCACGACTCTGGGCGACCCACATTTGCCGTTGCTTGTACTGATAGTCATGCCGAACTGCCAGTACTAGCAGACTGTCATCGAGGAGGCATTGCCTCATTTTCGATCTTCCGAGGTGGACCCCTAGTTGCAGCCGGCCTGTCAGCGTCGGGCTTATTGCCGTCTAACTCAGGACTGGCGCAGAGCCACCGATTGTAGCTCTGATCAGAGCAGCGCCACAAGGCCATGCAGCAGGTACTCCTGAATGATCATCGCTGTCCCTCTCGGCTGTGCGCACCAGCTCTGTCATGTGTCTCGCTCAGCCGCGGTAGCAGCCTGTTCGATTCCCAGTTTGCGAAGTGGTGATAGTGGTTGCAGGAAGGTAGTTATGCCAGATGGGGCCAGCTTTTGCGGAACGCGGAAGCCGCACCTGACTCGCAAGAACGTATTCTGGGAGTGTGCAGATTGATGCTTAGCTTTTGCACCGATATACTGCGGCCCAGCACTCAGTTCGCAGACAAAACTACCAACATCCTTGAACGGCATCAAGTGCGCAGATCTCAACTTGGTAATGATCTTTGCTGGCCACCGGTGCCTACTATGCCGCTGGTCCTGCCCATGGCGCCCGCTGTCCGTTCACAATCACTGCAAAATGTTAGGCTCCTGAAGCTGCATATTATGCTTGCTATAGTGATATGGCAGTCACCAGGGAGTTCAGCCTAAACTCAGCCTTGCACTGATTGGATAGGCAGTCAATGTGGTGCCTCCTTGCAGGTGCCCAGCCCTTGTTGACATACCTGCATGTGCATGAAGTCTGCAGCTATGAAGACAATATAAGCTTCTGGCAGCCCCAGGCAGCAGTTGCCAGCAAAAATGTAGCAATAGCGCAGATGGTGCTGCAGCCTGCTGTTTCACTTAAGTCCAACAGATTCAGCAGCGGCTCTTATGTCAAGATCAAGCTGCCTGGCACCTGCAACATAGACCTTGGACATGACAGCTACAGAGTGGTTCTGCCAAAGCTGCTGATCCGGAACCCCACAGGCTCTTCTGCAGAAATGGAGCTGGGAGGTAAAAGCTGAAAAAGGTGCTCTGCCAGAAATGTACCAGTCGTGCTCAGCAACATTTGCAAAATGAACAGTGGATGCCCTCATTGCAAAGTCCTCTGTACATGTAAAAGAATCTCTGCTCCATGACACATCAAATTTGAAATGAAGTACAACCATGGGGTCAGTGCTTAGATGTGTCACGACACTTTTCTGTTTCCAGTTTCATAAGTAATCAGCAGCTCAGGCAATGTTGAGTCAGCAGAGCTTGGTTTGACTGTGCAGGCTACCTGAGTGTAGATTGCGCTGCAACTGGGCTGAGCCTCATCATGAGCTTCAAAGACAACACTGCAGTCAAGGGACAGGTTTCACGGCAGCTCGGACCCCGTGGCATTCCCATTGCGCACATTTCAGGCAAATGGTCAGACCAGATCCTGGTGCAGTGTCCAGCCAAACAAGCAAATGACTCTCCTTTAGAAGGTGAGGGCAGTTTCACAAGTTTCAGTCTTCCAAAACAGAACAGCTTGTTCCTGGTTAGATAAAAGGTCCTCATGCCCTATACAGGGCACACGGCCTATGCATGGCGCCATGCTTCCCCTGCTGCTGAATGACGAGGCGTGTCAGCATGTGCAGGCTTGCTGTTTGACTGCCATGAGTATGGCGGCCCAATCATGCGTCACATCAACCCTCAGTCCCCAGGACCCATGCAGCTGGCAGGGCTTTGGAGCTGTCTGTACTACGCCATGCACTGCAGCCAGGACGTCAGTGCTGTGCTGAACCTGCCAAGCAGTCTGGTGAGTTGCCACTGCTGAGCACCAATGTTTGACGTGAGGCCTGACTGTGTATAATCGGAATTCACGACAACATGAGACCATGTGTACGGCATGACATGGCACAGCATGTTGTTGTTGCAGGGCGCTGCCGGTCTACCTGCCGAGAAAGGTAAGCAGTCCAAGGGCTGGTTCAAGAAGGTTGCAGAACCACAAGCAAACAGGGCAGAGCAGGACAAAGGACCTGTCCCAGGAGAAAGGCCCCCATGCATACAGGTGATCACACATGGACAAGTACACTCAGAGCTTTACACTGATGGCTGTCCTCGTGCCAAGCTAAGGCTTGATGGAATGTGTGCTGAGCAGTCTGGTATGACTTGCAGGCAGAAAGCGACAATGGGCGGCAACTGCACTTTGCCTTGAGGTGTAGCATTCTTGAGGTGGACGCTAATGCTGTTGTGACTAGTCCAGGCTTACAGGAAGAAGGCTGAACATCCAGCTTCAGGCTGACTTTCTTCTAGCAGCCTTCTGCTTGTCATTGCTGCCTGGGCTTCTGGAACGATGACTGTGACTCTTTCTGCAAACCATGAAAAGCAGTAAAACAAGAGACACAATAATGCATCCTGGAGATGGTGTATCTGCAATCCAATCTAACAACAAGCAGTGAAAAAGCGACATCAGATGTCTCTGCATTGCTCAAAGAATAACTTTTAGTCATGCGTCACGCTGTTATCTGGTCTCAAAGGAAAGGCTGCATGTGCAGGCGCTTGTACCTTCCAGCACACCTCATGCAGAGGCCTGCAGTGCATTGCAAGCATACCTCTTTTTATGCTTGTGTTTGCTTTTGCTGCTCTTTTGCCTGGGCCTGCAGAGTGCACCACATCCACTGCAATACTTCTGTAGCAAGAGCTGCTCCCAAGCACATACAGAGAAAGCAGGTGCACTAAGCATTGTTGGCAAAATTGAATGCAATCAGTAGAACTGAGCGCTGCAGCAATGTGATTTGTTTTGTCAGACTTTAAGCCATGCAATCTGCAGGCAAAAGCTGCCAAATGCTCCATTGGTTTGAATCTTGAGTGGTATCATAGTCAAGGTGCACGTCATTGATGAAGAGGTTAGCGAAATGACGCGAGTGCTTTTCCTTGAGACGTAATGCTTGGACACAATTTGGAGGGCCTTCTGCAGGTCCATGTCCTGCTGTGATGCATCATTCCCACTGGACGACGCTTGCTCAGTGCTGTCTGCCTGTTTTGCTGCCTGTGTCCTCGCATGGTGGGATGCGGTTGGCCTCCCAATAGGCTCGCCTGCCATGAAACAACTCGATCAACATCACTTCTGCTTCTGTCAGGGGGTGATCAATAGGATGTATGCAGTCATGAAGTGCAAGCATAGACATCAAATGCACTCTACATGGAAGGACTCTGCTAAGCTGAGCCAGATGACAAATCAGGACACAAATGACAAGCGTATGTCTCTCCTGTCAAACAGAAACAAACAGTATGACGCAAATGCTGATGGGCTGCAAGCTACTGCAAGCAGCAACGGATGGACTCATGCCTGTGGTGGTCAAGTCTACTTGAGCAGCAGCTGGCTGCACGGGTGCATCTTGTTCAGCTGCTTGGTGGTGGCCTTTGGGAGCCCGAATGTTGTCCACCAATACAGGCTGCTGTAAGGAGGCAGCTATAGGGAGCCCTAGTTGAGTCATGTGCTGCTCTGTCACCCTCAAGTACTTGCTGGCGTTGACATGCCCTGGCTCAATGTCTGCACAATTTGTCCAATAAAGTGCTGGACTCACTGAAGAACGGTGGGTTTGTGTATAATGTGAAAGAGCAATCATGAGACAGCTCCTCATGATCTGCTGTACAGGATTGCGACAAGAGTGATACAGCCAATATCTACTGTGTGATTGCAACATCAATTTTGCACGCTGCAAAGCAGCAGCAAGAGACACAAGTGCAAAGACCCTGCACAGTGTGCTGAGCTGCCTCAAAAAGTTGGACACACCTAGTGCTGTCTGAAAGTCAGCCACTGCTTTTGGGAATGCATGCTGATTGGCATATGCTGCGCCTCTTGCCACCCAAGCATCCACATTTCGTCTGTCCAGATCTAGAGCCTGGCACATACACAAAGGTAGTTGTACACAAGCCCAACAGGATGCGGAAAACATGGTGCCACCTGACAGTTGTGTTTCACACAGTGGACTTTGATACGTCACCTACGTGTAATGGCCACTCACACTTAGCAGCCTCTTACAGCGTGGTGAGCTGATGCCAGCTCATGTCATGACGCCATCAGGCAAGATGAATTCCCGATGATCTGGCTTGACAGCAGGGGTAAAAGCTGCAAACTCCCACCTTCTTGTAACACCCAAGTGCTGCATCATACTCTCCCTTTTTAGCATGAGCAACACCTTGCTTGACAGCGTCACTGGACCAGCCAAGCTTCAGCTGAGCCTTGAGAAGTTGCCGTGAGTCTTCTGTTGCCTGCTGGCTCTCACTGTCAAGCTGGTTGTGTAGTGCAGAGCCCTGCATGCCATTGAGATTATGTCACTAAAGCTTGCAGCCGGCCTTCAAGCAACACAACTGTGCAGACTTTGTTCAGCTTGACAATTTAAAAGATGGAGGCTACACAGAAAATATATTTCTAATTCTAAGCATTGATTGCAGATATGTGCTTGAGCTCTAAACATTGTGAAACAAGGTTGTATCGATCATTATTAAAGCATACCCTGAGTTGATTGACGGCTGAAGTCACTCCATATGCTTCAGCCATGGCATCAACGCAGTCTGGACAATTGAATGTCCTGCTCTCATGCAATGCTGCAAGATACGCTGCATCAAGATCAAATCGCATTAGGCATATCAGTGCTGTTGAGAGCTTTGAGCATGCCGATCACTGTCAAAGCCTTGGAATTCTTGGACCTGTTGATGTGGAGGCATTGGCAGCTGCAGCATTGTTTGATTGTGATGCAAAGTCCTGCAGCAGCTGCTTTAGGTCTGGCAGCCTGGTAGCAAAGCCCCAGTCTGTGTCTCTCACTGTTTGCTCGTGCAAGGGGCCTGCCGGGTCACACCCCTGCACACACCACACCGTGCACTTGACACAACTTGCACCCATGGGCTACACCTGTAACTCCTGGGCGTGGCGTGAAACTCACCGCATTCGATAAAAGACGCTGCCGTGTGCTTGCATGCAAAGCTGCAACTCTCGCACGAACAGATCCTGACACAGGCGATGGTGAACTACGCTCAGCAGCCTGATTATTCGCTGTTGACTCCTCGCCGGACATCATCCGTGTGGCGCAGCGATGTCGTTCGACTCTGAAGCATATATGTATATACAGAGTAGACGAAACGGTGCTTCGCCATGGTAAAAGAGCTCAGCAGGCAGTGACAATCGAGCTGACGCTGCAGAACTGGTGCTGTCATCTAAGGGTCGGCTATTGCACATCATTTCTATCTCTTGAAAGATACCACGATCATCAGAACAACTCACCGTGCCAGCTCTGGCATGCAGCCTACCGTGATCACTCAGCGTGTCTGCTGCCGGCATGCTCGCGCATCCACCGTGCTGACTCATGTGGGAGCTACACATTGTCACAAAAGGTCTGCTGGAAAGCATTCGCGCCCACAGCTGGCCGCAAGGGCGACTGTAGAGCAGGACACTACCTCTACAGAGGGTTCAAGAGCTGAAGCCAGACGCACGAGGAGGGAAACTAGGGACGCAACTGATACAACAGTAGACATCAACCCTGTGAGCATCCTTGAGCAAGTTCAAAGCCACCGTTTGAGCGCTCAAGTCATACCAACACTTCTTTTCACTTACACCTGGCTGGCTTACAGGCAGATGTCGAGATGATTACAGACAACACAGCATTGCAAACCGCAGCTTCCCCCAAGCAGACTGCAGCGCAGCAGCAGGTGCTGCCACTGCACATATGCCAACTTGGCCTCGCACACTCGACGCCGCTGTTACTTTTTAATGATGCCACGGCTAATACTTCACACCTCATGCGTGTGCAGGCAAAAGAGCTGCTGCGAAGGAAGTCAGCACTCATCATGAGGCTGACCACAGCTGGTGCTGATCTGGAGCAAGTGATCAAGGACAACCAGCATGAAATTGATGAAGTCCTGCTGAAGATGCTTGAAAAAAGAGCTGAAGCAGCCTACAAGTATATTGTGCTTCCCCAAAAGCTGCCCTGCTGAGACTAGCCTTGCAAGCAGTACCTGCTCTGTGCTACCTACCATGCAGTCATCCCTGCTTTTCAGCGCTGCCACCTCAGAAAGCCTTATAGCAGTGTGCTGCACAAGTATGAGAGTGTCAAACCCTTTAGGTGGTCACAAGCACATCTCCCAAAATCAGTTTTGTGCATCACAGTATGGGGGAGGAGGAGGAGGGAGCAGTTGAGGGTCTGATGCTGCTGTGGCGACGCCTCAATGCAGAAATGCAGCGAATGCAAGCCAGCCCAGCTGCTCGCCTGCTGGATGACGTCCTGCAAGCCATGGACCCTGCCTCTGGCCTCACACTACAAGACCGACAACAGGTATTGCCAATATGCTGTCAGCAGCAGCTGTCCATGTTTGGTGTAGCATCGCATGGCGAAACTGGATGCAGGATTCTGAGCTTGTGGTGTTACCATACTGCTTTCACATTGCTCTGACACTATCAAAGCTGGCTGCCATGACATTTGCCCAGACATAAGGGTGAGGCAAGTGATGCTTCTCTGACTGGGGTCTTGTGCCTTGGCACAGGCAGCACAGGTGTTGCTACGTAAGGCCTTCAACGCTCCTGGGTCTCGCCCTGTGGACATCTTTGGCGTGGCTGCTGCCCTTGCAGAAGGTGTGCTCATCCCCACCATTATGCTCACTCTTCACCTCAGATGGCCTACATCTCTGCTGATGTGCTTTGTTGCAATATGGCTGAGTGGGTATCAGTGTCGAGTTACAGCAGCTGCAGATTGAACTGCGACCCAGTTTGTTATGTCTCTGTTGTCTCTTCTAACCAGCTGCGTTGAGAGGACAGAGTGTCTGTGTTCAACACCAGTCCACAGGCTTCTTTCATACAGCATGCAGGTATGCTTTGTAGCAGCCCGAGAGGAGTGCATGCCTGGATGTACAGGTGAGGCAGTTGCTGCTGAAGAGCTTGTGGACGATTTTGTCCCCAGGGAACAATTTGTTCGAGAGGCGGAAGAGTTGCTTGAAGGAGCAATTGAGGTGCAGCAGGATTTGGAGAAAGGCGTGCGATCTGGGTACAAGCCCTTGCTTGCACACCTCCTGGCACATTTGGTTCACTTGCTTGACATCCAGCGTCTGCATTCATGAGACATACCAATGTGTAAATGTAAAGACAACGCCAGCGCAGTGTTGCTATTTAATCTGCCACCTTGATGCAATGTTTTGCATGGTCCAAGCTCCGCATAAACCAACACCGCCACATCTTCTCTTACTGTACAACTCTGTAATGGCTTCTCAGCTGCTGATGCATATCTGTGTAGTGGAAACATCTACGTAGATATCATTTGTTGTGTGGCAATGCCTTGCAGGGAGGTGCAAGGGCATCAGCAGGAGGTGGATCAGCTGTTGAAAGATCGGCGAATGGCAATTGTGCAACTGCAGGAGATACTTGCTTTGGCTAAATCCATGCGTCTTACGTAGCACGGCAATACCAATCTTTCCAACCAAGTGTACTTGTACTTTTAGCAAGCCGTCTGTTTCAGTGCAAGTGTAACAATTCTTTTCTTCTGATATTGATGGTCGTGCTGTCAACATTGCTGGTCGTGTCCCCAAGCTCGGCATGACAATGAACGCAACAATTGCAGCTGCTTACATGACATAAATGGCATTGACTGGTTTCTTACATTTGCAATGCTGGCAGAAGTCTTTCGTACAGTACATCTGCGAGCTGCATCATCCGACGTCATGTGCAGTAGACATGATTGTATACTTCTGTTGCAGGCGCTAGCATTGTGTCGTGCAGAGCTGCATACACAACAGAACCTTGCTTGGCTACCAGTCAGATCTTGATAGAGCATGCTGCGCAGTCTGTTTGCTATGGAGGCACGGTGCCTCCTTCGAGCTTTGCCTGCATGATGCAGTGCTGCTGCCTGGCATGGCACATTGCACTTAAACAATGCAAAGGCCTCAATGAACACTTCACAGAAACAGTGTTTACCCCAGACAGTCATGCCTATCATGTATTACTTGCCTAAACCAATCAACCCTATTCACCTTTCAGATGTCACTCCAAACACCATCATTCAGAGATAAGGGCGTACAAACAAGGTGGCGCCAACTCATGGAACAAAGGGAACCAACTATATATAATGTATACGATGCTTCCACAAAAGTGATGTAGCCTTATACACCGTGACAGCTCGTTGCATGCAGGATGGATACAAAAATTCAAGTAACAAGTCACCAGAGGTGTTTGCTTGCTGCAGGCGCACATAGCACCTAACAGGTATGCATGTCAGAAATCCTATAAGCAAAAGTGGTTTTACACAAGCAGGCAGATGCGCGTACCACTACACAAAGATCAGAGGGCTCTGCATGTCCCATATCAACTTATAGCCTGAACGTCAAATGTGAGGCAGTTTTAGCGGTTGGAGCTAGACAGCTTGCGGTGCAGCACCAAGCAGCCTTTGGTCGGCTGCTTCTGTACAAGCAAATGTGAGGCAGCACTGCACCAAGTGTCACTTCAGTTTTTGGTAGCATCTGGCAGAGTTGGCTCAATCTGCTGGCTGGTAGACTGGTCAAGACCATGCAGCTTTTGAGAGCTGTTGGAGTGTGGCAGGACAGGCTGCTGGAGCTGAGGAGGTTGCATTAGCTGAGGAGCATAAGCTTTCTCTGCCAACAAGAGCTTGAGCATGTTATTCTCTTCCTTGAGCGTGTGAATTGCCTGAGCCTGCTCCTCAACACGCTTGTCCAAACTGTGAGCCCTATCCTTGAGAGCATTGATCAGCCCCTTCTGACGCTCCCTGAACCTGCGCTGTGCCTGTCTGTTCTTCTCCTTGGCATTCTTGTACAAAGGCACTTGCAGCCTTCCAGAACCGCCTTCATCATTCTCGAAGTTCATCATGTCTTCACTGACCAGTAGTGTAGTCTCCTTTGCAGCAGGTGGCTCAGGCACCAGAATGCGTGTCTCTTTCCTGCAAAAGCAATAGTGCATAGCCTGTCAGACTGGGGGAATGACTACATCTTGACAAGATGATAATCATGTACATTTCGTGCAGAGCTGCAGTCAGCACCAAATCCCACCTTCTCCTGGACCCCTTCTTGGCTTCGCCGTTGTCTTTGCTGTCCGGGCTGGAGCAGCTACCAGACGTTTCTGAGCGGGCTTCACGGACTTCACCAGCTTCTTCGGCTGCTTGAACAAGCTGTTCAAGGTTCCTCTTTTGTCTTGGAGCAGCTGAGCTTGTAGGCAAAGCATCTGCAGGCTGACTGACGCCGCTGGATGGAGGCACGGACGTCTGCTGCTGGGACGGACTCAACAAAGCGGCCAAGCTTTGCTGGAAAGCTGGCAGGTTCAAGCCTTCAGCTTGGGGTTGTTGCTGCTGCTGGGCTTGCAAAGCGGCCAGAAGAGCGTCTGGTGCTAAGGCCCCGCTCCCGCCTCGAGGCAGACCCTGCTGTTGCTGTTGCTGTTGCTGGAGATAGTTGGCCCAGTAATGCTGCAACAAGGCTTGAGAAACAGCGCTATCACTTCCAAAGGGTGCATGGCCGATGAGACTTGAGCTCATGGGTGGAAGCTGAACGTTGCTGTTGGCACCCACTGAGGTCATGGCAGCCAACTGGGCCCAGGACTCAGGACGACTAGCCCCGCTGAGAGCTGCCAGCCGCTGCAGAACATCCATGGCCTCACGCTGCTGCTGCTGAGGCAGCATGTTAGACATAGCAGCACTCTGCATGCGGCTACGCCGGATGTTGTGTGTTGCAACCTTCAAATCAGCTTGTTCGCGTCTTTGTCACGATGACAGGGTTTACTGGGCCGGCATTACCATTTATGGCTGACTAATATAAACACGTGATGGTCCATTTTCGCACCGTTTTCGCATTATTTTGGGCGCTAAAGTACTGCAGAGTAGTCTGACTGGATGATGGGAATTGCAAATCTGTACACTCATTCAATCAGTGATGGGTGATGTAACCGCCATCGAGTCACGGCTTTCTGTGGGCAGCCGAGTCACAGAACCTGAGTCACTAGCTGACTCCCATTGCCAAACCTGTGTACCTCTGCCTTGCAGTCCACTGATACAATAAGGTACCAAGAATTATGTAGTGTGGCAAATAATGGCATGCAAGGCCCCTTTCACACACATGCGCGGAAGGTGTTTGCGGGAGATACACAAGGCTTGTGTTACAAGATCAGCGTTGTATGCGTGCAAAGCCTCGAAGGGCGGTACCTATTAACAAATTCAGCAGATTTGGCAACAGACCATCGAACGCGGCCTAGTTGCATGCTTGGTCTGCGCAGCTGCATGCCATTTTTGAAAGTCAAATACCATGTGTGGCTGCCAAAACAAGTTGTGCACGCCTTGCGTTGACCGTTTTGCCAACCAATAAGTGTCATTAGCTCATCTTAGTCATTAGTTACACAATGTCTGTCAGAATGTGCAGATGTGCATCCAATTCATGCCGTGGCGATCTGCATCATAAGCGATCATCATGAGTATTCAGGTGCGCGACTCAGCATTGCAGATTTTGCGCAGGAAGTGCAAGCGTTTGTATAAAGGCGGTCGTGTAGAGGCTGAGGTGTATGCCTGTGCAGGTCGACCCAGCGAGTTTGAGTGCTGCTGAGGAGCGCACAGTCAAGGAATTGCTTAGAATGACTGCATCTGGTACTGGTAACTTCATGACATCCCGTCTTTGTCCGCTGCTCGAAAGACTCGCCAGCTATTGACAACGGGCTGTCTAAACAGGTGGACTAGTGAGCATGCCTGAGGTCTACGAGGTGCTTGCATTATTAGGTATAAGCAGGCATGAACATAAAGGCTTCAAGTTGCTGTGCAACAGCCAGAGTGTACAAGGCAATCTTCTGAGTGTGGACAGCGCTCTTCAGGTGCTGTCTTCCTTTGGAATCATCGCATTCGTGTTCAGCCGCAATATGTAATACATGTTGGGTCCTTGAGCTCAGAATTTTGTATGCGCAGACAGTTCAGGCGTGTTGCTTGTGTGTCAAAGCAACCAAACATTGCGGCTGCAGGCACTGATGGGGCGCAGCAACACAGCATACTCTCAAGTTGAGCTGATGCATGCCTTTACTTTGTTTGCTGATCCAGATGGAAGTCATGGGTTCATCTCACACAAAGTGCTGAAGTCTGCGCTGGTACGCTCTGACAGATTGTTGCAACCATGTCTCCTATACTGTTTTACGCATCAGCATTGTAACCCCTGCAGGTGAGATACTCTGGAGACAAGCTTTCCAGCAGTGATGTTGACATGCTGCTCGCCAATTCAGCATCTACTCTGCAAGACTCTGTTGACTATCAGGCCATCATCAGCAGGTTCTACTCACATTGACCACTGACTGCACAGTCCATCATCACTGAAGTCTGTAGGCGTCCTTTGGTGCTTGTGATGTAACAAGCACTTAGAGTGTTGGTGCTTGATTGAGTGTGCACTTTCAAGAGCTATTACAGCTCAACCTAGCTCACTTTGCTGCTTGAGAGATGAACCAAGCGGTGAATTTCTCTCGCTGTGTGCTAAGTGTGAAACTTAGACCTGCTTGATGCTCTGCAAAGCATGCATGGTAATGACACTCAAAACGATGTCCACAAGGTTTGTGGATGCTATAGAGACTTGCAAAGCTCCAAATCTGTAACGTTCCTTGCGCTTTTGTGCTTTCTGTACATGTCTGTACATTGTAATGCTTGTTCTTGCGCATTGGCATGGTTGCCCAGGTAACTGTTTGCTACAGCCTTGAAACCCAATTGCAACTCTCAAGTGACCAGCTTGCATGACATGCTTTACAACATTGCTGTACAGTCACATGTGATGCTGCTTGATGCAAAGATGGAAGCCCTGCACCTTGCAGGGGACACTTGCCAGCTGGAGGGTGCCGGTGCGCTTGATACACTGGCGCCGCACTCAGCCATTAGCTGTCAAAAATTTGTTTCAGAAACTTCCGCAGATTGCAGTGCTCAATTTACAACTGCCATGCAGTAAAGTCTTTCAAGGTGAAGTGCATTGCACAAATGTTCTAGCCCAAGCCTATGTCAGGGTGGGATCACATCCGCATCTACAATCATTCTCAACCACATCAACTCTAGCATGAATGTACGCAAGAGACGTTGTGATCAAATCAACATGACTGAACATGTTGATTTTTCAGCCATCATTATGACTGTGTACATGAGCTGGGGCACAGTCACAGCCAATGCATCAAGCCGCTTCAGCGCGCCATTGTCCTCAATCAGCCTGAGGCACATTGCCTGAACTGGCATCATCCCAAATGAGCCCCACGAACAGGTCCTCATCCAATCCTCCTAGAGTCACAACTGCAGCCTGCAGAAAAAGAAACCTGGGGTCAGGCTGTGAGACATGCAGAAGCAAGACAACATGGACTATCTTGTGTCAGGCTTACCTCACTCATGGTGTTTGCTGCCTGGCTGACAATATCATCAGAGCCATAGCTGCATGCTGCTGAGCTGCAAACTGACATTGGCAGTGCCCAACCGCACTCAGGCGCATAAACGCTGTACACTGCTGCATCATCTGCTCTGTTGCAAGACTGAGCAGCTCTTTGGGTTGATGGGATCCAGCCGCTGTGATGCGCATTGTACAAACTGCTGCTGTGCTGCTGTAGATCAGGTCTGCTGGTGCAAGGCTGCTGCTGTGCAGCTCCGACTGCTGTGCAACTCCAAGAGGTGACTGGGACCATACTTGCGCTTTGTGCACTGCCGGCTGCATAGCTGGCCCAAGTGCTGCTGTTCGAGGTCACACTGGTAGCTGCTGAACAAGCTGTGGAGGTTCCATGCCGTATCTGCTGGGATTGTTGTAGCTGCATGCCTATGGGCAATGACGTGACAACACTGTTTGCTGTCTCACTACCAGAACCTATGCTGCTGGCTGGCGATGAGCTTGAGCTTGTACTGACGTCTATCAAATGGTCTCCCGAGCCATCTTGCTGCTCACTTGTACTGCCAATGCCAAAGTTTGTGACGGCCTGCAGCGTGCAAGCAATGAAAATTGGTGTGAGTTGCTGCACACTTCAGATTCAGAACGCAAAGAGAGTACAGATACGTACGATTATGAAACACAATCACTCAAGACAAGGCACAAAGTGGCATCAATAGCAAGACGCCACACAGTGCAATTTACCTTCTTGCCTCTGTACTTGGTCGCCGCCCGATCATACGCTTTGGCAGCCTCCGTCTCAGATGAAAAGGTACCTAGGTAAATGTATTTGCTGCCCTCAACTCGCCCAATTCTGGCCTCCCATCTGCCTTGTTGGTGATGCCTGGTGACACCTCTATATTTTGATTGGCCCCTGCAGATCACATCACGACTTGTCACACGCGCCCAACAACATTACCAACTGTAGCTACATGTACTATAATGTAGGACACATCCAGCACACATCCTGACACAATGCAGGAGGCTGCAGCAGTCAGACAGACTTGCAAACAATACATACCTAGAAAAGCCAGTGCTGCTGCGCTTGAGCTTGGCTACCACTTGTTGCCGTGCCAGGGGCTCATTTGCAGCTATTTCTTGAGCATAATGGCTGACAGGGAACTGCAGCATACATTTTCAGCTTCAGCAAGCAGCAAGCTGCAGACTGTGAAAACTGTTACCACCTTTTTGTTTGGGGTGACAAGGTACAGCTAGATTGCTTACATTTGTCTCAGTGCCACTGCCCCAGAACTTCAATGATGCTATGTCATATGCCCTGGCTGCAGCTTGTTCTGTGTCAAACCCTCCAAGGTATATCTGTTTGCCCCGTGTCCGTCCTCCTTTTTTCTACAACAGGAAGCCTTGAAGTCAAGGACGTTGTTGGGTAGTCCCATGCCAGGTGTCATGACACCTGGCATGGGACTGATCAGGACAGGCTTGTTGCTGCACAGCACACATGCAAGGGGCACTCAAAATTCCGCACCTTTACTATACGTGTATGTGATGAGTCCCACAAATGAGCCTCAAATTTGCCTGTGCTTCTGTGCTTGGTGACACCCTTGAATGTTGAAGTGCTGCTGGCAGCCTTTGCTTTGCGCTGGGATGCTGCACTGACTGATACTGCTGCACTCCCACCAGAAACTGCTTGAATACTTTCGTTGAAGTTGCTCTTGACCGAGAAGTTGTGCAATGAACTTGCATAGCTCGTAGACGAAGGCTGGCAAGCGCTGCGCATGGTTGCCGTGCCATCTGTGGCGGCAGTTGACGCACCGCAAGTTGTTAGTCGGGACTGCAGCTTGGGGCCTGCAAAAAATAGCATAGGCACATTTGATGCCAATCTTGTGATGTGTTGCTTATTGAACGTGTCGGTAGCAGACAGCACTTGAGGTCGACGTGCTCCGGGTTTTCCGGTAGGATAAAAGATCTTGGTGAATTCAGTACTGATCACGAGCTTAACCGAAGTCATAATCCGGGCGATACCAAAGCTTACCTAGTGCAGGGAAAGCACGATGCAGGCAAATCTGGTTGCCGTTTGCATCCATGACTTGATTGGGCAGCGTCGGGTTGCTGTACCCAACACCAACTGATCTTCAAGTCTATCCTAGTTAACGAACTTGAGCGATACAAGTTGCGTAAAGCAAGACACCCGTCACAAGCTGTGATGCAAACGTCAAGCTTGCGCACCTATGACAACGTAGTATAGTGCAGAAGGACCATCATGATGCCCTTCGCAACGCACTGCAGACATGACAGCCTCGACATGACAGCCTCGACATGACCTCGAATCCGACCTTCTTCTTCTACACATTGCTAACATGTCAGCCACCAGGCGCAAGAAGGGCAACTTGAGCTGAACTCAGATGCGGAGTAATGAACACGCACACCACTTTTCGTATGCATACCTACATAATTCATCTGGTAAATTGTAATACTGTGTATGTGTCTTGTCAATCAATTGGTGGGTTTGCAAACAGGCTAAATTAAATCATCGAAATGTACATAGATATGTCTATCTTGTCTACCGGTACCGTGCATGCATGATTTACGAACGCCGGGATGCGTGGACACATGATGTTGTCTTCCAGCAACAAGTGGTAGCTGCTGAATTCATCATGACCATCAAATGCGCATGCAATATTGATCACGGCAATCACAATGATACTGCGATGCAATCATCCATGTCCTCGATGTAACCGTGATATGATGGCATGCACCAGTGTTTCCCTGCTCAAGTCAGCATGTAGCGTCAGTGTAGCGTCAAGCAACATTATGCAACGCAACTGTTGAAATTAGGATGTCACGGCGGTCTTGTGTAACCAGACAGAATCATTACAAGACTGTTTCTCTCGCTGTTGTTGCTGCTACGTAGCTGCTACAATATACCTTGCTGCTACGGTATACCTCTCAGTTATCTAAGCCTGAATAGCTCATGGCGGGACGCTGGTATACGAAACTAGTCATGACCCAACTATGACTAACCAATTCATGAATGATTTGACTGAATCAATCCAAGTGCTTAAGCACATTTCAACAGTGCTTAGCAGGTTTCAACAAATCAATTTTGCTGAACACAAGACAACAATAAAAGAGACACGTGGGAAGTGTATCAAGTTGCTCACAGCTAAATAGTGTACAAGTCAGGATGATCGATATACAACGTTTTCTACGTGCTTGATTGAAATGTGGCACCAGAACAGGAAAATGGCTTCCTAAGACTCTACCCTTCAAAGAATCATGGCCAGAGTCCAGCTGTCACAAGTGTAGTGAATACAAGACTGCATAGGACACTCTGTAAAGCCTGCAGAGAATTACACCGCAGACTGTGCAGGATGATCAAATTTGGCATGATTCCAACCAAGCTGCCGCAAGAACTTCCTCAGTGCTGAAATGGAAACGGATCGTCATCAGCATACTCCAGGGGGTCTGGAAGACCCTGCAGGATAAATTACGGGTCAGTTTTCTGGACATGCACAAGCGTGAGTCCATGGATCTGAAGGTAAATCAAGCTTACCAAATTCATGAGAAGAGCTGCCTGGGTGACTATACTATCAGTGCCTCGGTCGTCCTCTGCATTGCTGCAAGCCGGTTTCTGATGTGCCCACCCACATTGCTGTGCGTAAATGGTACATGTCGCATTGCTAGATGTGCTAGGAAGACAGGGCTGGCTGCATTGCTGTTGGTCTGAAATTGCCCTACATGGCTGCTGCTGTGCAAAGCCTGGGCTGGACGGAATGCTGGTGGCAGAAGTCACGCTAGTATCAGCTGCAGCTGCTGCAGAGCAATGCTGCGCCTTCTGATGTGCTTGATGCTGTTGTGGGCTGGTTTCGGATGAGAGCTCGCCAGCTAAAGCCCAGTTTGCATTTTCTCTCTGACAAATGGTGCTGGCTGACGTGGAAGAATCCGCACTGAAGCCTGCCAGGCCATTGCCGGCTGCATGGGGCTGCTCAGATAAAGGTCTGAAATTTGTGACAGCCTGAACAGACACACAACCTACCATCAGAAAATGAATTTGTTGGCTGTTGTTGACAAAATGGGAATGCCTGTGCCACCAGGAGCATGCTGAGCATAGACTAGACACACAAGCACGACAGGTGCCAATGCTGGTGATGAGTAGCTACCTGATTGCCTCTGAGCTCCCTGACTGCCTTGTCATATGCTCCGGCAGCATCCTCCTGGATAGTAAAGATGCCGAGACTGCAATAGGAGTTGACATCATCCGTGCACTGAATTCCGGCTTCCCACCTGCCACTATGGTGTTTGGTGACCCCTCTAAACTATGACCGGCCCCTGAGTGCAAAAACGGAAACTTGTGATGCTTGATATGTACTTTTTATGTGTCTCTATGAAACTAGACAATTTGAGCCTTGAACACTTGGGTTTGACCATGGCAGGCGATCTTGTATCAGGGTAGAGCATGCTTACCTAGATAAGCTGGCACGGTTACGCTTGAGGAGAGCCAGAAACTCTTCTGTATCAAGATTTGCATGGGCAGCTATGTCTTCTTTATATTCACTCACATGAAACTGCAGTCCACATGGTCAAAGTCAGTTCTACTGTATGCTTCACATCCTGAATGAATTGAGCTGTTGCAGCGCCAACAACTTACGTGTGTGTGGCAATTGATGCCAAACATCTTCAGGGCTGCTACATCCAACACCCTTGCTGCATACTCCTGGGTGTCATATCCTCCAATGTATAACTGGCTCCGTTGTCTTCCTGTCCGACTTTGCAACAGCTGTCAAAGCTCAGAATCAGCACAAAGGTAAACACGGTCTACCGACTGCAAATTTGGCATGCAGCGAAAGTTGTGACATCATCTGATTGCGCTTAGACAGCAGACTCAAGGTCGCTTACCATAGTGACTGATACGGTAGTGCCAACCCACAGGTGTGCCTCAAATTTGCCTGAACTCTTGTGCTTGTGAACACCCTTGTAGCGGCAGGGAAGCACGTGACCTGCACGGAAACAGACTGACAAAACGTACAACATGTATGCAAACGCGGGGTCTCACGACAGGCTGCAGATCACAGATCTGAGGCGGTTGATCAAACACACACGTAACACGAGAGCGTTTGCACAGCCCAAAATACCTGTGGAATCGGTCCTGATGTTGCAGGTATCTGCCATCGTCATCAGTCGGTCGCCCAGACCACCCGAGCGCGGAGCAGCAACGGCCGAGTACAAGATGTCGTGAGGTGCGCAGCAGTCGCAGAAACGCAGGAGCACGCGGGCAAGTCTCCACAACGTTCGGTCTTGACTTTTGGGAATTCAGCATGCAGCTTACAGCAATCTGGTAGATGCAAGCGTGCACAGGAAGCCATGACACCTGCATGCTGCATTGCTTGCAGACATGACCCGATGACATGACCACTGGAACAGTTTCATTCATTCATTCATTCATACAAGAATTCACTTTAGAATCCTTAAGCGCACTGTAAGTGCACTGAGCCTAGCCAGTATAGGACCCAGCGTACCCAGGCCCGCGGACGGGTAGTGTCAGTTGTCGTTACGACCTGATTGCTTCAGACATTGCTCTGTCAAGTCTGGACCTGCTCGACCCTCTAGCAGTGTAAATGGCTGCTGTTGACTTGCCCTTGGCTGACTTGGACGACTTGGGGGCTGCAGTGCTTCCTATCGGCAACTCCGTGTCAGTGTTGTATGCAGAAAAATCAAAGCAACCCCCATCCGTGGTCAACATCGAAACTCAGGAGGTGTGTTCTGAAACCAACCGTATCTTGTCTCCAACAGAATTTCATTTTCTTACTGGACTTGATTCCAAAGACACTGTTTTGTGATTAGCCTTTGCTAAGCTGCTTGACCAGAATTGCTGAAACCTCAGCTGCCATTTTGCAGGTAACAGTCTCCAAATATGAAGGTTCAAGAGCTGCGGACGGCCTATTCGAGGGCGCTGGACATGCAGACTTTACTTCAGGCAACACTTATGATGGGCTTTTTCAGCGTGGGCAGATTCATGGCCAAGGCAAATATATCTGGACTGATGGGCTGGTGTTCACAGGCAACTTCATAAACAACAAAATATCAGGCACAGGGGTAAGCATACAGGCTTTGCTGCACTCTAGTTGCCAGATGTGCACAGTAGCAGACCTTGCTGCAAGACTGACGCTGACCAATCCTTCTGCAAACACCACACATACATTGTGTCCTCATCATGCTGCTGAAATTATAAATATTGTGATTGCAGGTTTATGAATGGCCCAGTGGTGCATCATATGAGGGTGATGTGTCAAATGGCAAGCGCCATGGGTTTGGCACAATGCGTTTTGCTGGCAGCGATGTGGTGTACACAGGGCAATGGCAAGAAAGCAAAAGGCATGGTCAAGGCAAGATGGTATATGATAAGGCTGAGAAATGCTTTTATGAAGGTAGCCACACTCCTAAGTAGCTGCATCAAATGTCATGTTGGGTGCTCAGCATAGCCTTGCTTCCTTCGTTGCCTACCCACGCATGAGAATTGCTGATCATGGTAACACCTTCTGGGCTACCTTCAATTCCTGAAAGCCACTGGTCTCCTAAGAAATGCTGTAAGAAGTCATTTCCATGGCACATGCTGATTGCTACTCTGGTGTCAAAGACAGCAAACTTGTGCTACCAAGTCTCAGCTGTTGGGTTGTATACTCAGGCGGGTGGCAGAATAACTTGAAGCATGGGCAGGGCACCATGCATTACAGCAGCGGCAACACATACACTGGAGGATGGGAAGCAGACCACAAGCAGGGGCAGGGGTGCATGCAGTGGGGTAAGGCGGAGCAGTCCACAGGGCAGTGGGCCAATGGCCTGCAGAATGGCATTGGCCAGCATGTCTGGATTCAGCCTGCCTTTCCAGGCGCCACCACCACCACCAATCACGCCTTCTTCCTGAGGCACAACAGGTCTGCAGCAATCGCAGTTGCTTCTTGCTCGGTTCTTGCGGTGCGCAACTCTGCATACCAATCAGCATGTGCTTTGCATTTGCTTGGTGAACATTGAGAAGCTGGCTGGCCGTATAAGATTGATGCCCAAGCCTTCCTGGCTTTGGTGCAGAACAGGCACAAATTGCTGTAAGTACTTGTACACAGGAAGGGGCATTGCAGCAATCCAAGTTCTTGGGCTAGGGGCTATCATGTTGCTGCTTTCAGCTGTTTCACTGGCATTGACTTCCTGGCCAAGCGCTGATTCCCTGTTGCATCAGTGTCTTGCCATAGTAAGGCTCTGTCATGACAGGAAGATGTCACTCACAAGGCCATGCAATACAGGTGGCTCACAACAGAATTGGCACATCAGACTGCTCTTCACCTCTTCTTCATTGCAGATATGAGGGCATGTTCAAAAATGGGCACCGTCACGGCTACGGTGCCCTGTACTACGCCACAGGTGCCAGCTATGAGGGAGAGTGGCAACATGAGCAGAAGCATGGCCGAGGCGTCTTCACCTTTGAGGATGGGACAGTCTTTGATGGCATGTTTGCCCAGGACCAAGCAGTTCTGAAGGAAGGGCAGGCCTGGGGCCCGGTGGGGTTGGGCGTCAAGCTCAGAGTGCATGATCTGCTGGAAGATGGTGACAACAAGCAGGCATGTCCATGTGCAATGTTGTACTGACTGGCTGCAAGCAGTCAGAACAGAACATTTTGGAAGTACTGCAGCCTTTTGCCTATCATGAAGTTGTGTTGGCTCATAAGGCAAAAGTGTGGCCACATGGTGTGCATCGAACAAGAGCACACTCACACACATACTGCAGACATGAAGCCAGGACTACTGTGTTCATGTGTCAGCAAGTATGTTCGATTGACATAGTCATGATTGACCTAACGTCAATGGCATACCCTGATGGTTGCCGGCAAGATGGTCTCATCCCTGCCCTGTGTCAGCAAGTATGCACACTTGGGATGTACTGGTCTACGCTGACAGTATGTCCACACAAAGGCAGCCAAGCATGTGTGTGTGTATGCATGTGCAGGCAGTGCTGACGGCCCTGAGCAATGAGCTGCTGTGCGTGAACACAGAGCTGCGAGTGGTGTATGATGCGTACAGTGGCAGGCAAGGGCAAAGGCCCTGGGCCTGGGGCCAGCCTGAGCATAGTGCAGCTCTCACTAGTGCTCAGCTGTGGCTGCTGCTGCGGGAGTGCAATGTACCAGAGCCTGACTGCTCGGTGGCACACATCAACATGGCTCTTGCTCAGGTCAGGGAGTTTGCAAGACCTCTCGTACCAATATATCATCACATGCAGGAGGATGGCATCAACAGCATGGTGCTTAGCTTTTGCAAGCAAAGGCTCCTGTTCACTTAGAAGCTAGTGAAAGATGTCACGTTCCTGTGAGTACATGTGCTGTTGATGGAGTAATGCTTCAGAGCATACAAGACAATCTTAGCAGACTATATGCAGGCTACTGGGCAAAGCTGTACAAAGCTGTACATGCAATGACATATCACTGATAACGCAACTCAGCTTCTGCTGCTGCAGGCTTGTTGTCCACCTCCACAGGTGACAAGGCTGCGCTCAGAGCTAGCTTCCCCACAGCTGGCAGAGGCTGTAGGGGGTGGGGTACCGTCGCTCCACACCCCCATCCGCCAGCTGCTGTTCTGGGATTTCTGTGAAGCCCTTGTGCGCATAGCACACCTGAAGTTCAGGCATCTGCCCACCATGCAGCAGCGCCTGCATCAGCTGCTGCACACTCTCATACTGCCTCATGCAATCAAGGTCGGTCTTGGGTAGACACAATGTGTAGCGGTACTACTTGCTTGGAGTGCAGAGGCTGCATAAGCCTGTAGGATAACAACATGGTATCCAGCCTGCACACTGCCAAAACATCTACGTGCATGCTAGGTCTTTGACCAAGCGCATGCTGCTCAGCTGTACAGGTGGTATCGAAAATTGCACATTGCATGTGGCTTTCTCTGCCCTATACTGCTGGTGGCCTAGAATGTTCTTGCAATTTGCATGCTGAAAATGCCAGGTCTTGACTGGTTTGCAGAGCAACAAGAGCAATCTTTGGCTGCAGCAGCAGTCAGATTCAGATGTGCAGGCTTTATCTGCTTCCACGGCAGCTTTGCAGCCTCTCTTCCTTCACATTGCACAGCTTGAGCCCAACAGCAGTTCAACAGCGTCTGCAGAGTCGGTCAGTGCTGGCAACAACAGTGATCATGATTCTGCACCTAGCACAAGTACTCATGGTATTCATCAAGCCAACAGCAGTAGCAGCCAAGTTGCAGAACATGACAGGAATGACCAAGAAAGACAGCTGTCATGGACATCCACAAGCACATCCTTGCGAAGGGTATTGCAGACATTGCAGAACAGAGGGCTGCTGGGAGCCGGGGTATCTACGCAGCAGGCATTGCAAGCTTTTCAGAATGCGTGCTATGCTGGACGCCAGGCAAAAGAGGCTGGGTGAGTTGTGCTGTGGTCTTGCAGTTTGACTAAATGGAGCTCGCGTGAGCCGTGATATAGTATGCAGCCAGCTTCGCTATGAGCGTCAAATGAGCCTGTTTGTCTGAAAGTTTGCATCGACAATGTGATTCTCTTGACATGAGCCCCAATCAGGAGCTGATACTTGCAGGCGAGCTGGTGCAGCTGACAGCCTTGCAGATATTCTCAACTTGGACAGCACCATGATCTTCCCAGAGTTTGTGGAAGGACTAGCACGCTGCTGTGCCCTGGTGAGTCATGCTGCTCATGACCGTGAGGCCACATATAGCTGTTGCTGCCGCTCATGAGGAAAACTGCAATATTGCTCTCTTGATGGGAGTTAGACTCTGCTGACTGAGTACAATTTGCGACCTTGCTTCAAGAGCTTGGAATATGTATGCAGGAGGCCAGGCAAGGGGAGCAAGACTCATGGGTATCACAGCTGAATGTGATGGTGAGTAAATTATGAAATAGATCAAGTTTGGTGCAATTGTCAAGGGAAAACTTTCAGATTTGTCAAAATACAGTCTTTACTGGAACATGAGTGCTGCTGTCCTTTGCATGACAGACCAGCAGTGTTCACACAAACTTGCGAACATGCATTGACAATGGCAGATTGATCTTGCACAGACATGACTGCTGTTTGAATCATTCGCAGCTTTGCCACCTTTGACACACCAAACTTTTTACAAAACACGTTACACCCGAGAGATTGCCGCCTGCACATCAAGCACACATTCAGACAGGTGCCAGCAGCAGCTGATAAACACCATTTTGACAGGTGCGCCGCTCACCGTCAGGCCAGATGTCATGGCATTTCGGGCCATATCTCTGAGTTGAGCACTGGCTTGCTTGCTGCACTTTGTGTACCCAACAACATTGGCACTGCTGAGCACTACTGCCACAACTATCACTAGCAGATAATCTGCAGTCCACCAGATTCTTCAGCACGAGACTCTTCACGTGCAGGGCTAGCACATCCTCACAAAAACACAGCAAAGCAACCTTTACAGCATGACATCTACTTACCTACGCTGATCTTGACCAACGCAATGATCCCTAGCAGGCCCCACACAACTGGCTGCAGTAGCAGAACATTGTGTATAGCCAGAAGCAGTAAAAGGCAACCCCTAAGGTTGGTATGTACAGCATGTCAGTTTGTGTATCATCATACCATGATGTACAGGGACCACCAAAAGCATGCAGAGTCCTTTTTGTTGATCTGCCTCTGCCCCTGCAGATGCAGATTAAAGATTGCTTGAGCAGCCATAGGCTCTGGACGTCTGACAAGCAGGTGTGCTGCATCAAGCTCTAAATTTACAGCTTGCCTCTCCTAGAGTCTCAAATCTCCAGTTGCTGCCTTCATCTGTAGTTTCGTTCCACCATCTCAGTCCGACCAATAATCGTCCAGAAAGATTTTTGGTCTGCATACAACAGCGCTCGTTCGCGGATTGTATCTGAGACGTTTACTTGCTGTGATGGCTATTGCTATTGCCCAGCACTCACCGTCCAGAAGTCCAAAGTGAGTAACAGCACAATCACTACAAAGTTGACAATGAAGCTCGAGCTGAAAACGCCGCAGAATATGTAAACCAGGACTGCTGCCACCTGTGATGCACAATAAGCTCAGCCGGTGCCATCACAGTGTCGACTTTTAGCTGCCGTGGAAACCAAAGCTCACCAAAGGTGAGGCATACCTTCCAGAACAGATGGAAGAAGGCTATTTTTGGATGGCCATAAGCTTGCAGAACTTCGCCGTCTTGCTGCTGCGGGGGCATGATGCACGCGATATCGCCGGCAACAGCCGGTGCTGTTGTTGCACGTTAACGATCTGCTCGAGCTGATCAGTTCAGGTCATGTAGTGTGATAGCAAGATCCCTGTTGCATATGCCACTGACCATGAAAAGCTGTTGGTACACGCAATGATGACAGCTGGCTGCCAGGCTTGTGGAATATGGGTCAACACTACAAGGTTCTGTGATGTAGGGAAGAGCCGGTGGCTCCGAGACCAATCTCTTCCTGATGAAAGTCTTAGACTGCAATTTAGCTGCAATCTAGCTGGCCCCAACGACTGTAAACTCCCTGAGGTAGTAAGCCTCAGATCCGCAAAACAGAGCAATGCGCATTTCCCGTCGTGTAAGCAGCATGTAGCCATTGAAGAGAGCTGTAGAGCGCTCTGCATACCATCAACTGATCATTTAAATTACACTTCTTATGTTTAGGACTGTGCTATGATTGCACAACCTAAACTTCAGCATCTCACGTGCCACAGAATGAATTGTGACATTCCCAAAATCGCGAAGCATGCTGCACAGTCTGACTATGCCAGAAGAAATCTCTGATGCTGTACAGATAAATGGTCATGGATGTCATATGAGCAGTGTTTGCGTCCATTCAAACAGAGAAAGAACTCAGTCCACTTGGTCTCTACAATTCTGCTCAATGCCATACATGATAAGCTTGATATCTTTTCTGCAGAGGGACATGTTCCTTCCATTCGGGTGCATAGATCTGAGCACTCAAAGTGGAAAGCATGCCAACAAGGCAGCACAGTTATCCTCTTCCCAAGGCCACGGGCAACTCTGGTGGGCTCCAACAACTTCATTGCACCACGGCACAAGGCACACTGCGGTTGCACTAGGTTGGGAGCAGCAGCATACAGGTGCTGCCGGTAGATGGCAGCCTTGTCCCTGACTGACTGCTGCCTCCTTGCAGTCTCATGGTACTCAAAGGTGTTGGATAAAGCTAGCAGAACTCTTTGTTCATATCTGGGCCTTCCTGTCAGGCGGGCATACTGCACACACACAGTGAGCACTTCAGCTCAAACTAGTCTCATCTTAAACATGCTGAATTATGCACCAGCATCAAGGTTGATCTAGCTACAAAAGGTATTGTGTTTTGCTTGCCAAAAAGAGCCTGGCAACCTGTTGCAGAAACTGCATACCTCCAACGCCTGACGTAAAGCACTTTCTGCTAGATCAGGGGTTTTACGCGTCTCATGAGCCCACCCAGCCGCACCAAGATGTTAACAAGGCTTCTGGCACAAGTCCTGACCGGATCAGTACGAGGCATCTGGACCATCTGCTCAATTGTCGGAGCTGCATTACCACAGCCCCTCAAGCAAGCAGCCTTCAGCATGCCCAGCCAGGGTTTCAGACTGCTGAACAGCAGACTCTTTCCTCTGCATGGCAAGTAACATCTGATGTGGTGCAGCAATGGTCTGACGTTCGCGTTTGACGGGACAAAATTGTGTGACAGCTTACACATATATCAGTATGCTTGCATGTGCTTCCACTAGTGGCATGTTACCACAACGCTCATTTGTGTCTAGAGCAAGTCCATCAACAAAACAGATTTAGAGACTCTGCGGCCCATTGGGACTCACAGAACATTGGTTAGTCATGGCTGCAGTACAGATTGCACATCAGCATCAGTATTTACATGACAACATTTTCTGCATCAGCACAATTGCCATGTCTGTGTGGCGTGTGTTGCATGCATTTGGTTGCAGGCTCCTGAGCTTGGAGGCAACACATGCCAAAAGCGCTCTGCAGCTAGGCTGTGGGCTTTTGCACACCATCATGATCCAATGCTGCTCTATCAACAGAGCCTGCAAATGATGCAAAAGCAATACTCTTGTCACTTACTCTGTCTCATCCATCTCTATTGTCATGAGGCCAAGCACCTGAGAAGCTGCTCCTTCCAAGTAGATGTCCTGACGTGCTTGGGCTGCCGCAAGTGCTTCTTGGCAGCATGTCAACATGTCCTGAGTGACTCCCTCCAGATCAAAATGACGGCAAGTTTGCACCTGATCTGCACCAGTGTGTGAGTGAGTGTGTGACTGAGTGAGTGAGAGGGTAAGGGAGTCATTGAGTTTGTGTATGAGTGAGTGAGAGGGTGAGGGAGTGAGTGCATGAGGGAGTGAGTGCATGAGTGGGTGAGCAAGGCAAACCACTTTGTGGAGTCATCAGTCAGTACAGTAGACATTTGAACCTCCCGGCATGTTTACAGAGAAAAGCATGTTTACCCTTTCAGTTCAATCATGCTGTAGTTGAGGCAGTCTGCAGATTACACAACCCTTGCCACACAGGGTGGTGTTAGGGCCCTACAAGTGCTGGAAGTTATACAAATTGTCAAATGTGTAATGTCAACAGCCAACCTATGCTAGCTGAAGTCTGCAAGCATAAGGCTGTCAGCAGCTTAGACATAACTCATGACAAATCAGTGAAGCGCTACAATGCTTGGGATCTGGCAGCTTACACAGCAGGGCACGGCCTTCCAGGGTCCAATTCTGCAGTTGGCGACCTATGTCACACGCTCGTCGGAGGAAGCTCCATCCCTGCACAGTCCATCTGCATTTTGTTTGCCCCATGCTTAAGCAGGCCAGCGACCCTGAGAATAGGCTACTCTGTAAACTTAGCTCAAAAGGTAAGCCATGAAGTATGCACACATTATGTAGGAATTGCAATGATATGAGCTAGACATCAGGAATGCTGAAGCAAAGTGATTAATGAGGGCAGATTTGTGGTGGACACAAGCAGAGGACAGTAGTAACACTCACAGGAAACCAAGTTACTGTGCAGCTTTATGTGTCCATCCAAGCAGCACTTGTTTATCCCTATCACCTGAGGGACATGGTTCATGCAGGCCCAGCATAAGTCCAATCCACAGGCAAGCCTGCCCACAAGGAAGACTGCTCTGGACTGCAGGCTGTGTGGAGCGTGTAATGTCATACAGCCTCCTCAGGTCTGTTGTCATGCCATCGCCCTCTGCTGGGGCTTCCATCTCAAAAGCTATGCGAAGAGCCTGAACAGGCTGAGGCAACAGAGGATACAAGTTATAACATGTAGCAGCCAGCGCTGTGAACAGATGCATTTTCTGAAATGCTGCAATGTCCAAGTTGTGTGGCTTGGCAGGTTCTTGATACATGTTGTACAGAATTTCTCCAAAGGACATGTGGCACAAAACATGTATACCCGAAGAATGCATCTCTCTTCTGCTGTCTGTCAGCCTAAATTTGCCCTGGCCAATGCAGGCAACTTCTTTACGATGCTATTTAGCTACTTGCCTTCAAATCAAAGTTCGCTGATTGCTCCTCGACAGGCTGGCAGTGATGCTTATGCACCGGCCATGCTGCTCTTTGGCACGCACGGTTGCAAAAGCAGACCTGAACATGCAGAGACAACGTAATTACTGCTGCATTCCAGAAGCGAGGTCAGACATTGCGCCTGATATTGACCTGCATGCATCTGGAGCAGAGAGTGCCTCCTGGTGCAGCACACGCAGCGCAGCGGGAGCCATCCAGTGAAAGCTCTCGTGGCTCTTGTTGATTTACTTTCAAGGCCGTATATTGAGCCGACCACACATTAGCTCTGATCCAATCAGGACAATTTAAACTCCAGTCTGGATCAGGCCACGATGCCTCCACTGTCGGAAAAAGTGTAGCCGGAGGCAGTGGACGTCGAGCCATCAGCTTTGCTGTGCTTGCCTGAACGACGTGACCACTACGCGGACGAAAAGATGGGGTGTGGCCTCAAATGCCATGTTGTTGTGTCCATGAGCATACCTCAAAACGGTTACGGGCTTGCAGCAGTTGTGCGAACACAGCGGATTGTGCGCATGCACTGTCACGAATGCATAGGAGCGCCGGTACGATCGCAGTTGAGAATCAGTGCTGGTTTATAGACCTAAACGGAAACTTCCTGTGCCCGAGCAGCAATAACAACGAGGGATCATTGACCGATTGCGGACATTGCGGACATTGCTTTATGTATTGTGCGTTAGCTCCGAAACCAGATTCCTTGGTGAAACGCCTGGATTATAGAGGTGTTGCGTCAGATACAGTATGCAGTAAAGCAAGGTTGTGTGAGGCTGCGCAATGCATTGAACTGCACCTCGGAGGCTATATTGAGTATCACAGTCATAAAGAGTAGACTAGTGGAACTGCTGACTGAGAAGTTGCAGAGAAAGCAGTCATGGCTTCCAGATGTTTGATCTCAGCTTTTCCCCTTGGGAATCAGCATCACTGAATTCACTGGAGGTTGCTGCGTCACAATCTCAGAGTTGTATATACAGACAACGCCATCTGTCTCAGCTTCATGCAGACTACAGCCAACTTGACGTAACTGAGCAAGAAATTGATTTGTGACAGGAAGGGACCTGACTTTGTGTGCAATTGTAAGAGGACAATCTGAGCTATGTTGCCAAAGCTGCTGCAGTGTGTGTGTGAGTGGACTGATGTCTTTGGCTGCATATATGAGATCTGCCCCAACAAGCAAGTCATACTGCTTGGCCAAAACTGACTGTGAGGAACTTGGAGAGTTCCAGTAAAGAGCAGCTTCAGCTGCTTTTCCCTGACCAGACTGGATGAGCTGCTGATTGCATTGGATATTGCTTTTTGTGTGCGACACAATATCTGCAATGTCTGTCAGGGTGACGTCAGCTCCGAGGCATGCCAATGTAATGCCCACAACTCCAGTGCCACACCCTAGCTCCAACACTCGCTTCCCCCTCACCAAGTCTGTCATGCCAGCACAAGCTGATACAGACCTGACACCAAGCAGCTGAACACATGCATCTTGTGAAGAGCAAGATCTAGATCTGCTTGAAACCCATGCAAGACTGACTGCTCTACACTGTAAGCATGTGTGGCACAGGGTGCACCAAAGCTTTTGCAATAGCACTTACCAGGATGGCTGACAAAGTAGTGACTCAAGACAATTCCAGCCCCCCAAACAACATGCCCTGGCCCACCCTGTGCACCTGTGCATGCAGTGAAACCCATGCCTGGAGATGTCATTACCAAAAGCATACGCACAGATATCCCACTGGAATAGATCGCATTCCCTGGACACCTGTGTCCCTAGAAGTCCATACATGGAGATGCTGCCGCCACGCTTTGCACAAATTTCTCAACAGTGATAATCATACAGTTTAACTCTAGGGGCTTCACATATACTTGGTCTTTCAAGCAGAAGAGTATCTGCTGCCTGTGCTTACCATACGGTTGCTCAGCTTACCATATGATTGTTCAATTTGCAGGCCAGGAAGTCCAACTGCAAGAGCTAGCTGCTCCTGCTGCAGGTGCTTGACCTCTGCCAGCTCTGCCTGGACTTCCACATCATGTGGCTGCATGTCCTGCTCATGCAGCAGGTGAAATTGTCAGCAACAACAGTGCCATTGACTTTGCAAAATTAGCAGTGTCTGATCATGATGTGAGCAACCAGTTTGCGTAACACTAACATTGGCATAGGCAGGGGATGAATGGCGTGCGCCCGTGGTTGCGTCGTGGCTTCATGAGACGTCACTCACCAAGTACTGAGAAAACTGGTGGTTTGCATCTGGCAACAGACCAGCGTTGAAGCTGCATCTTGCCAAGGTCAACAGTGCTTCAGGCCACTGCAGCACAACCAATTGCTTCACATGGACGAAACATTCGAAGCATCTGTTACTTCAATTGCAGTGTATGCTGACTGGCCTGTGGCGCAAGGGTCAAGGCCTCAGAGGCTGCTTGGTAAGCTTCAGGGTATTGTTCTGTCTCCAGGAGACACTGTGCTAGTTGTTCAAACAGGGTTGCACAGTCTGGACGCTCGGCAATGGCAACTTTGTACCTGCAAATGGCGGCAGCAAATTCGCCTTGCTCTGCTAGGAGCGCTGCCTGCTCCTCCGACGAGCTAGCACCAGTCGCCATAATTTACGGATCACAACGTGCTTGGTACGGCATCCTTGAAATCACCCAGCTTGTAAGCCATCAAGCAGCAGATTTTTTGCTGTGCTGCAAAACGAGAAATCATCTATAACATTACAAATTTGGGCCTGCATTTGCCCAGAGCTGCAACCTATCGCCGGTCAGCTGCGCTTGCAGCTGCGCTTGCCGTCATCAATTTAGGTTACGGGATGACATGTACCAGCACGCTCCCGCCATCATAGTGACCTTCGTGGCCATTGATGACTTCGATTGCCTGTAGGTAAAGACAGGGTTAATTTTGCTGGCTCTGTTACTGCATCAGAGCATTCTCTCAGACGGCGTACTCTGGCGTGCTTGGGATGTCGCAGTGGCAAACAGTAAAAAGCAATAAGCCTGATGTAAAAAAGAAGCGTAGCTCTGAGTCGACTGTGGCGCCAGCAGGTCGCATCGAGACAACAGACTCCGTGTTCTCTGCCCTTGATAACTGGTATGACAACAAGCAAGAGCAGCGAGGGTCCCATCAGAAACCATCAGAAGAGTCTGATATGTCTCAGCTGAATGGCAAAGGGCCAGCCTCAGTGACATCTGAAGACAGCAGCAGCTCACATGCACCACATGCTGTCGAACAGAAAGCGCGCCAAGAACCATCAAAGGCTAAAAAGCCAAAGGCCAAGCGCCCCAAAGTCACTCCCTCGCAGGCTGCTTCAGGGCCGGACAGCAGCCAATTTGCAGAACTACTAGCCTCAGTACA
>JAABUK010002241.1_pt1 | contig 35150 bp, 30 predicted proteins | sample 5559141 | NCBI WGS metagenome assembly JAABUK01 (sample SAMN10711869, study PRJNA513367) | rock metagenome | isolation source: Antarctica rocks | place: Antarctica: Victoria Land, Pudding Butte nord | collected 2016-01-03
GTGTGAGTATGTTGGTCTATTGATTTCTTTGCGTTTCAGGTGGGAATACAGGCATTGGATGGGATACGGTGTGCTGATTGTGGTGTTGGTGGTAGGGTCAAGTTGGCTAATGATGTCACGTATAAGAGGTGTGTGTGTGCTGGTTTTTGGGGGGGATTTTTGAGGTTGGAAGGCTGATGTGATGTGGTAGGATGAACCAGACGTTGAAAAGGCTTGAGAAGATGGATGAGAGGGAGTTCACGACCCTTGCGCGAATACTGTTTGGGATGGATACGCCTACGCCGGTGCTGAAAGAGGATGAGGAAGTGCAATTCATTGACTCGACGCTTAATGACTCGCAGAGAGATGCTGTCCGGTTTGCTCTGGCTTCGAGAGAGGTTGCTCTCATACACGGGCCTCCGGGTGTAAGTCAACACCAGCACCCAAGTGATTTGGAGGACTAATATCTGTTAAGACTGGCAAAACGTACACACTCATCGAACTCATTCTGCAGCTTGTCCAACGCAAACTCCGTGTCCTGGTCTGTGGCCCTTCGAACATCTCCGTCGACAATATCGTCGAACGCCTAGCTCCTCACAAGTTGCCCATCATACGTCTAGGACACCCAGCTCGTCTCCTTCCGTCGGTACTGAACCACTCTTTAGACGTCCTAACACAAACCTCGGAAGCGGCAGGCATCGTGCAAGATGTGAGAAAGGAGATGGATGCGAAGCAAGCAAGTATCAAGAAAACAAAGAGCGGGAGGGAGAGAAGATCAATCTACACTGATATGAAGGAATTGCGGAAGGAGTATCGAGAGCGAGAGAAACAATGTGTGACAACTCTGGTAGGTGGTTCTAAGGTTGTTCTGGCTACTTTGCATGGAGCTGGAGGCTTTCAGCTCAGGAACGAGCAGTTCGATGTCGTAATCATTGATGAAGCAAGCCAAGCGCTTGAGGCACAATGTTGGATTCCATTGCTGTCAGCAAAGAAAGTAGTCCTGGCAGGCGACCATCTTCAACTACCGCCAACCATCAAGTCAACGCCATCGAAATGGAAGCCCGGGCAAGATAAGGATAATGAGAAAACCGCCAATTCCCTTGAAATTACTCTCTTCGACCGTCTCCTCACTCTTCATGGCCCCAGCATTAAGCGAATGTTGACTATTCAATACCGCATGCACGAAAAGATCATGCGTTTCCCGTCGGACGAAATGTACAAATCAGCCCTCCTAGCAGCCCCTTCGGTCGCATCGCGGCTTCTGACAACATTACCTTACGAAGTCGAGGACTCAGATGACACACGGGAGCCCCTTGTATTCTATGACACTCAAGGTGGTGACTTCCCCGAAATAGTTTCCACCTCTGATGATGCTTCATCTGACGGCAGGACTCCAAGCAAATCTTCTCTTCTGACTGACAGCAAAAGCAATCCCTCAGAAGCTGGTCTGGTCAAAAAGCACGTCACAGCCCTGATCTCTGCTGGCGTACACGCAGAGGACATAGCAGTCGTTACGCCATACAACGCACAGCTTTCCTACCTCTCACACGACTTAGGGCTCAAAGAAGCCTTTCCAGGCATCGAGCTTGGCAGTGTGGACGGCTTTCAGGGTCGAGAGAAGGAGGCTGTGGTCGTGAGCTTGGTGCGGAGTAATGCAGAAGGCGAGATAGGATTCTTGAGCGAGAAGAGAAGGCTGAATGTTGCTATGACAAGGCCAAAGAGGCATCTATGCGTTATTGGAGATTCGGAAACTGTGGGGAAGGGAAGCAAGTTTTTGAAGAGGTGGATGGAGCATTTGGAGAAGGAGGCAGATCTGAGGTATCCGGATGTTGGGGAATTGTAGAGTGTGTGAAGCCTGAGGAATGGTTGGCTGTCTTGCAGCAGACTTAAGATAGCATGAAGACAAGACCTCTAGAGGGAGGAAAGTGCTGGCAGGAGGTATCACCTTCGGTGGAGGCACTCACATCAATCTGAAAGTAGTAAGTCAAAGTATTTTACTATGCAACAGAATCCGTGAACCTGGGGGACAAGATATCTAAAGCTGAAATTCCCTCGTAGCGGGACGAGAAACACGTCCGAATCTCGCCTTAGTCTTACCTTAAGCCTGCAAGACCTGTTCTAGATCGTGTCTTCTCTGTTCTTCCTTCATTGTGACGCGTAATGATTTCCATCTTGCTCAGTCCCTTGTATCATCCATCTTATTTGATCATAGACAGAATACTCCGCCATTCCTTGCACTTTGTCGTCATCTATAAGCTATCGGCCGCGGTCCGTCCGCCATCTTAGACTACGTGAACAGTTCTTGCTGTACAATGAACTGGACAGGCGGCGGGCTATCACGCTCCCGCTTCGCCAAAGGTTCTCTCACAGCCAAGCAAAAGAACTACTTTGCTAAAGCCAGAGGCAAGCTGCAGCATGGCTGCCCACCACCGCCTGAGATACAATTCTTCGAGTTTGGAGAGTGGATGCCCGAACGCAAGGCCATCGATTTCTCTCCGCACCATGCTACAAAAGGTGGCTCACCTCCAAGGCAGACGACGCTCGATCAATTCGAGACCACCAAACCTCTTGTGAAAAAATTGGAGAGCCTCAAAGAACGACGCGAGCCTCAAAAGCGGAAACGTTTGCCTTTAGAAGAGATTGGGAATCGGACAGGCTCCAAGGCACCATCGCTACAGAGAAAAGAGCCCATCATCATTGGCTCTAGTCCGAGCGCCTCGTCCGCCTCCTCTCATGGCTCTCCTGCGGCTAAACATCGCCCTCTACGCAGCAGCAGCAACGACGATATACTCGATGCTCCCAGCATTGAGACAAAACGGCGTCGTCTACTTGAGATGGATGACTGGATGGGCCTCGACCGCCCGTCTATGAAGCCGGTCAAGATGAAGTTCGCGGATCCCGCAGATACGGACCTCATTGGAAAACGAAGGAGGATAAGTATAACCAATCATAGACTCCCTTCAGACCGAAAATGGCCTGTCACGAGAGAAGCAATCCCTGTAAGGAGACTCCATGAGACCTCAAAGGCGACGGCGCAGTATTATCCTGAAGAGGATATAAGTGTGCGGATTGGATCCGCGGGTGACAGGAGTGATGGGCGAGCCTCTTTAAAAGACAACAGCAGACTCAGCGTTCTGTCCGACGAATTACTGGATGGCGAACCACGATTGGCTCACGAGCTACAGCCATCAGCCCCTGTCTTTAACACGCCAGGTCCAGCTCCAATACGCTTATCTGATCATGCTCATCGCGAGGTGCTCACACCTCCGGCATATATGAATAAGTCTTCTTCGCCTGTTAGAACCTCAAATCGGGTAGACCATCTGCATCGACACCGACAAGCCTCCTCACCTGCCGGTATTGCAGAAAAATTCACGAGCAATGGAATGGATGAGTTGCGCGAGTGGGCACTACCATCTGAAGAGCAGGAGCAAGCACAGGAAGAGCCGAGCTTCCGAGTCGTCTTTAGAAAAACGCCGAGGCCTCATGCTCAGAGAGTAAGAGGACTAGGAAGCAGTCCTTTTGTCCGAAATTTTGCCTTCGCTGAGGCTCGGACAACTAGACATCCGCTGGAGATTCCTGCGGCTTCTCCAGCTTCGAAAAGGGTTACCTCGAATGGAGTCGAGTTCCATAATGTGAAAAATCCCGAACTCGCAAGAGGGGACCATGACAAAAGAGCTATCGATCCAAGGGCAGTAGGACTAGCTGATGTCGTTCCTCAACTAGTCACGGCTGCTTCAGAGGATCCCGTATTCGATGGCGTGGATAACCACCCAATACATAGTGACCCAAAGGTAGAGACTGTAGCTATCACAACACTACCTTCAGTAATGGCTTCGGCTCAGATCCTGACTGAATTTCAGACATGCATAGCCAGCAATGCAAGACTTGAAGATGGTATTACACGCACGCTGCAAGATATGGAAAAGCGCTTCGCACAAGAGACAGCTAAGACTCCGCCGGCTACTATGCCACGTCATCACCTTCAAGCTATCGACCGACCAGGACAATTACAGCATTATCAACTACAAGATGCTAGTGAGGCAGGGGCGTCGATGCGAGATCTCACAAAACCGGACCCTGCGGAGGGCAAGACGTCGCTGCCGCAAGCACCACTTCAAGCAGCAACGACAATCAGTGGACAGCAGCGACCGGCTGAGCCATCAGTCACCACCAATGGCAGAAGTCAGGTGTCTTTACCGGCTACGAAAGAAAAAGAGTCACTGGAAGCCGCGGAAGACGAGGAAGCAGCATGGCGCAAAATCGTCTTTGGCGACGATCAGGACAGCAACATTCACACCTTCGAAGAACCTGAGGCACCCTCTCAAGCATCATCATCGCCATACCACCCTCTCCTCATCCAGCCCTCCCTCCTCGCTGAAGCCGCCACCAGTCCCTTGAAGCAAAATCCACATCTAGCCGACTCGACCTTCGACGCATCCACATCCACAGCTACCTCTCGCAGCCCCTCCCAAACCCACGCAGTGAACTCTCCTACAAAAGACTTCACTTCAAGCCCTCCACCCCTGCCACCATCAATTTCCACCAACCCCCCAATCCCCATCCTACCAATCCTACCTCGAACCCTCGTCCAAAACCCCATCACTTCCTCCCTCCAAGGCGAGGCAAGTAGTCCACCCCACCAACCCCTCCCCCTTACCAACATTTCCTCTGACGAGCTGCAACGGCCGCCAGAACGCCTGCCGGACTTCCCAAGCAAACGCCACAGAAACGATCAAAACCAAGAACCTCGCGCCCTCGAAAACCCCCAGGAGCAAAGACCCTCTGGCACCCAAACCCGCAGTCATAGCGGCATTACTCGAAAAGAGAAAGTCGTTTTCAAAAAGCCGACGCGGTATATAGGCTCGCACTCCTCAAATGCAGCAACACCTGTGGTGTTGGGTGAGAGGGTGCTTAGGAGTGGGAGGAGAGTCGGTGGCACTGGAGGGAAAGGGGCAAGGGAGAAGATGATGGCGAAGGGGAAGAGCAGATTAGCAGAGCGAGAGCATGGGCAGAATGTGATGGGGAATGATGATGATATTGTAGATGATTGATTGGTCGCTAGAGAAGTAGCTTCTCGTAGATGAGAATTAAATGACCAATGCGTCTTTTGGTGGAGACTTGCTAGGGGAGATAAAAAAGTCCCATGGAAGAGATAGGCATCAAGTCGAAAGCACAGGAATTGAACGATTTAAGAAGGGAGGAAGCGACGACATAAGACGAACAATGATGCTATCATCAACACTTGACATAGTCAACTATACTCAGTCCTTACAACCTTGGAGCCATCGATCACACAATTCAGTCAAAACAGAGTATCGCAACAGCAACGGCAACAAGTAAATGTTAGTAACATTATCAATGCCAGCCGAGTCAACCCTCAGCAAGGCCTATAAAATCTTAAGACAACACCACCACCACCCATACCCTGCGTAAATGTCTAGCCTCTCCCCGCAGGTAGAGAAAGATATTATATGTGCACTCATCGACAGCATCCCAACCCTTTCGAAAGAGCAAAGCACGCCCACACCCCCTTGTTTCCATGGCATTATCGACGCAGGAGAATGTGGCGCAAATCGACTAAAAGCATGTCGGAGCATAACACATTGTCTGAAAGCAATACTGTTCCGAGTGAAGGCACAGTGGCAAGAAGACCCAAGCTGCGGGTCCAAGTCATGATGTGATGGTGAGTCGGACATGTGAGATCCCAGTGATGTTATTCAAAAATTGCGTTTCCTTGATGGGATTATCCGTGAACCGCTCGTAAAAGCCACGCCGAGCTGGGTATCTTCCGCGCAATGCCGAATTTCGATGTCTAAAACGCTTGAGTCGCTGCCGATCGTCCCGAAATGGTCGTATATTCGTAGGAAGTCTTAGAGAATTGCCGCATGAAATGCTGTGATTCATAGAGGACTTCTTGACATCTTCTTGGAAGTATGCCTAAGTAGAAAGGTGAAGTGTCGAGCCCGAGATGTTTGCTTTCTGCTGTGGTATTTAAGGCTTGCATCGATACACAATGGTTTGAGACTTTATCTACTGCAACTGCTCACAATTTCACGTGACCCGAGTGGGTGAGGCATCCTTCGCAACGGCAATTATCGTCACAGCGACAATCGGCGTTGCGCGAGCATCCATTGATGGGGAAATTCAGGACTGAATATCCGTTGAAATCCATAGGCAAGACTGGCGGCACTTCCAAATCTAAATTTTGTGCCTGGGGTTCCAGATCCTGGCCAGCCCAGTCGGGTTGGCCATATGATGCCTGCGGCCGACTTGTTGGAGCTGATCCACCGTCGAATTCCCCGTCGAAGTCTCCGTCGAAGTCCTCGTCCATTGTATCATACATCTTCTGCACCCACTCCATGGTAGCAGGATTCATTGGGTGTGTCGTGCAACGCACGCAGTTGCAAGCTGGGCCGCATTGACATTTCCCGTAGGATCTGCCGGTAACTTGCTGCTTCTCCGTCTGGTTTTGGCCATATTGTCTGTTGTCGAAGGTTGGGTCAAAGTTGTTTTCAGGAAGGTTAAGAAAGTCGTATGAAGGTGCAGATGGACCAGAAGGCTCGAAGCTAGGGAACTCGGAAGCCGGTGCTTTTATACTGTTAGAGAGGCTGTCATTGGTGCTAGGAGAATACAGGTACTCACCATGCGGTTCCTGCTGCTGATCATTCATGGAATGCTGGTTGAGCATATCATCGATGGGAGCGTTGAGATTAAGGTCTGGGCACGTCCGCGGCAGAGAATGACTAGTGGCGATGAACTCGTCTTCTTGAGCAGGCCCATGATTGTTGTAAAGAATGTCGTGTTGAAATGGCTGGTTACTATTGGTGTGAGTTGGTGCGCCATGGGGGTAGCTTTGATATTCTTGTTGTGAGACGTGGTGGCTCGGGATGAGATGAGGATGGCCGTGGACGTTTCCGAATGCCCCCGATGGTACTTGTTTTGGAGTTGATGGAAGACTTGGGTCCGCATCCAGGAAACGGAGGGCATGGCCTTGCGTGGTTGTGGGACCATTGTAGTGACTAGGAGCTGGAGGGGCTGGATGGTACCCGGAAGGTGACGACCACGAAGGAAGAGGAGCCTGAGGAGATTCTTGAGGAAGGTAACCCTGCCCAGGATTCCCAGGAAAGCATTGCTGAGGACAGGCCTGCGGGAGAATAATCTGGCTAGAAGTACTCTGAGGAGGAGGAGCCTGAAGAGGATAAGCCTGGAGAGGAGAGGCACCGTATGCACGATGTTGATATCCTCTTAGCGGCCCGCCGTTGTTGGTTTGACACGTCGACTCACTGACACCAACTCCGCAGTTGTTATGGAGGTCGTTGGACGGGTTCCGTCCAAGATTCGGTGCCTTTTGAGAGCCTTGATCTGAATGAGATTCCTCAACCAATGGAGGAACCATGAAAGTGCTCTCTTCTCGCGACTGGCCAGCTTTGTACGGCTGACAGATGCATTCACCATCCGCATCTACGCAATGTCAGCCTATCTGCTAGATATGAGGCGGAGAATCTGAAACAACGCATACTTACTTATGCCAATCAAGACCATCAGATATTTTTCCTTCGTTTTGCAGGTGCATGGCGGTTCTACGTGGGGGCACCTGGCCTTAGGTCGTCCCGGTAATCCCACCTGGATCATCCATTGCGAAAAATGGTCACAACCTTTCGAACGATGGCCGTTGATGCAACCTCCACTATGAGCAGGAAGTCAGCATCCTTGAATGCGTATTGCTTGGGGTCACAGTGTCTCGCATATAGAGCGATGTGGAGATAGAAGGGGTCATGGACAAGGTCGCATTCACAGTCCACGTACCATGCCCATTTGATTTTATGCTCAACACCGTTGCTGGTGCGGATATACTGAACAGGCATCGTAACTTTTCTCCGCTGCTGCACCTCCCACCCACGCGCTGAGATCCAAAGATTATATACGGTCAGAAGCCAGACGTTGCTGACACATAATCCTTATCTGAGACGCCACAGATTTGTATCACCTGGCGTGGGCAGCAACCATTCTTTGAACGGCGATTCCGGGGGGTGCGGCCGATGGCAATTGGAAAAGATGTTCGATGACTATGAGGGGAACAGACAGCTAGTAATCACGTATAGTACTGAGGTGTGCGGAGAGGCTGATGTGGTGTACGATGTTGCCTGTTCGTTGGGATTGACTGAGAGAGTATGTTCGTGTATCATGTGAAACAGAGGACGTAGAAATTGGCGTGGAGAAGCTAATGCCTTCGGAGAGATGAGACCTATTCAAGCGCAAGTGCAACCCTCGAGATGGGCCTGCGGTGGCTTGTACGATGGATCCCAGTACGGTAGTGGGGGGCGACCGTCAGCATTGCCAAGCTCTATAAGGCCCCAACATGCCCCCAGTAGTACACAATGAAAACAGACTACCTTACGGATCAAGGGCCAAGAAAGTCGAGGTGGACCAAAGAAGGAGAAGAATTGACTTGGGGCGTCGCGGGATGTTGCTTAGAAATGGTAGAGCCTAGAACTAGTTCTAGAGGCTAGTTCTAGAGGCTCTTTCTGCGGCCCGTTCCGTCGTGGCCGAGGGTCGGTATCAAAAGTCACTCCCTTTCGGGTCACAGGTCGGCCAGGGTCAGTTTTTTCTCGGCCAGGGTCTAATTCGCGCATATGCCCAACGTCAGCGTTTTTACCCTAGATGAGGTCCCCGCGTATGCTTAGTATAACCGTTTAACCCCGGCTAAGGTTCTACTAATTTCTTAGCATATGCTGAGTATAGGCAGTGAATAAGACGGAGACGGCGCATATTATTACTGTAACTCTCTAGGGCTTACGTGGGGTTATAGACCACTAAGAAGTCTACTTTTTTATGCTTATTCTTAGCATATGCACCACCTAGACTAGGAAATGTATATGTAGCCGAGCTAATTTTATTTGACCCCGGGTGAGGTCGTCGCATATGCTGGGTACTAGCTTTTGACCCTCCGAACCGCCTATGCGGAGCCTACGTTGACCCCGGCCGGGAAAAAACTGACCCTGGCCGACCTGTAAGCCCACTGCCTTTCTCGCCTACGATATCTAATTCGGCGCCCTCAGGCCAACTTTTCAAATCGGCCACAACTTTTGCGACGGACCCTTGGGCAGTAGGAAGGGCCAACGACTGGAGAGCACAGCTGTAATATACACTGTTTAGGTATTCTACAGCTCTCAAGTTACTTCAGCCTCAACATGTCCTAGATAGCCGAATCTGTGCCTTCATTTTTCCTTTCGATCCTCAAAGTCCAAACAGCCGCTATTGTGTCCGCGAATCAAGGTACCCGATTTCCTTTCAAATCAATACGGATGCCATGCTAGCGGTACTCGAAACTTGTGTCTAAAGAACGCCAGATATCGATCACTTGATCAAGCTACGTGTGGTTACAGCTGGTCAATGACGCCACAAATCAGCCGTTTCTCGCCTGCTGATCAATGCAAATGACATTCGGGTCTGCCCCAGGTCGCCATCTATCAAGATGTGGAAATTGTTGCTACCACTCCATAACTTGGCCATCACCCGTGTCGGCAATAGAAGGATTTCCCCAATATCTTCCTGTGACGCCATCGATGTCTCCGAATCCAAGCCGAATTGGGATCTTAGCCCCATCGACTAACATGGCAAGTCAATGAACAGCGGATCTCCAAATTTGCTTGATGATGGAACTTACCTGGCGGCTTTGGGGGTGTAGAGCCAACCATCTTGCCCACTACCCGAATCCAACATAGTCAGCACGTTTTGATACACGTGGATACCCAACATTTGCGACGACCGCCTCATGAGCGAATGCAGGATACTCACTATCAGTTGATACCCAACCTGGACAGCAGGCATTGATGATCAAGCCTGGATTCTCTCGCGCAAGTACTGCTGTCAGAGCATTCACACATGCTTTGCTAACGCTATACGCTTGCTGTGGCCAGCCATGCTGGCTTTCGGTGCCATTATTGGCGCATGCCTATGAATGTAAGCAAGCGCACCGTCCTTCTCTGGGATTATTACATACTTGATATTCCTGCATCATGCCTTCTAAGTCTGATAAATTCATCTTGGGGCTCCGGAAGCGCTGCTGGATCTCTTTGGTGTATTGCTTCAAAGATGAGCCCGTAGAGGAGACGTTGACAATCCGGCCATTTTTATTCAAGAGCGGTATGAATGTTTGGCACATCTGGAAGAGGCTGTCAGAGGCACAAACTGCGAGAGTTCTCAAGTTCAACGGTCGAAGGAGCAGCAGTTGCGGGATGAGTCAGAACCGACCCGAAATAATAATGACCATCGATCAAAAGCCGAACCGAAGGGATTGAACGATCGGAACTGTAGATACCCAAGGATGAAAGCGAAAATCAAAGGGCACAATTTGCCTACGGAAGAACGATTGAAAGCCAAGTGACATGCGTGCAAATGGGTCAAGGATCTTAGCCAGAACATCCACTCACTTCCAAGGTTCCCCGGACGTTCGTGTCAAGCGTTTTCCTGACGCTCTCAGCAGAGTACTCATCATCGAGATTGACTCCAGCATTGTTGATAAGCACGTCGACAGCTCCATGATCTTCTTTGATCGCTTTTGCGAAACCCCGAATGCTTGACGGATCGGCAATGTCAAGTTTGGGGTACCTGACTTGGGTCTCTGAACTCGTCTTGAAGGCCATATCGACACCTTTGCGGGAGGTAGCGTAGAGGACGAATGGTTCTTGAAACCGGTCTGCAAGGATCTGTGCGATGGCTTCGCCGATACCACGATTCTGATACGCAATCCTCAGTATCGTGCATAATGTGCATTGCTTGGGGTTCGCAAGGGATTCGTACCCCACCGGTCACGATGGCAACGATTGGACGCGGCATCCTGGCAGGTAGACAGCCTAGTACCCCACAGAGGCCTAGGTGTGATAACAATCAAGCTGATAGATTTACAGAAAGAGGCTTTGTAAGAAATGGCTAGGCTGTGAGGAGTTTTTAAAGGAAAGTCGCTGTCAAGTAAATGGTAAATCTATTACACCCTGAACATCTGTAGTATATCACGTAGACACTTAAGAACAAAATCCGGTAGGAATAAAATTTGACAGAGAATAGGCTAAGAAGCCGGCCTGGAAGTCTACCATCGTCATCGATTTGAGCCTTAGTGTTTACACTCTTTTGAGGGGGAGGCTTACTAATACATGGCTACCAAAGGTAACCATATGGGAGAAGATTCTAGCCTAGAATAAAAACTATCTACCAAGGAATAAAGAAAAGATTGATCTTTAATTCTCCCTTGATAAGAGATTTATCAGGGGTACGTACCCGCTCCGCCCTACAACAGTACAAAGCCCGGGTTCCATGGAGAAGATCACGTGATCCTTTATCTTATCAAGATGTCTTGGCATGCACGCACATACTTTATGCCCCATGGTATATACCCACGCAACAACTCATTCGCAATAATCTTCTTCACTACTACATTCTTCCACCAGATCTTTGAGGCATCCCTTTATGCCGGACTTTCCAGTGCCTCTCGTCATTGACCTGACTAAATTACGTCTTTAACCCTCTTGAATGAGGCATAAGACTTGGTCTCTTCCTGGAGCCGCCGCTTGACAGTCCCAATCAGAGTACTTCAATGCTTTCGGTGCAGTAAGCCAGGCTTTAAACATGGTTATAATTGACAGGCGTTGCATCGGCCGCTGTGAAACTCCATAAGACAGCGCACCTGGTGGTACGATGTAACTTGGAAAAACTAGCAGTCATCATGATGTAAAAGCAAACTTTTATCGGCATAACAATGTATGCTAAGGGATTCCACGCTGGAACAGTAGTTTCGACGATAAAGTCCGTGACTTGGCTGAGGTGAAAAGTTTCCGAATCCAATATCCGATACCTGAAACTATCGGTCAACAAGTGAGCACAAAGGAGTCGGAAGCCGAGATTCTGTGAGACACCGGGTAGCCCATGGAAACATCAATGAGTGGTCATACCACTTTTAGGCACGACCTCAGAACGTCGAGTGCAGGCTCAAAGCCGGTCTCAGCTGCCTCACCCTTGGGTTGAAGGTTCACAAAGGGCAAAAGGCATTCCTCCGCGAGATCTTTTGCGCTTGTCTACTGAACCTCACTCAAATCTTCCTCCCGTTGACCAAGATGCTCGATCGGATTCAGAAGGATTCTAGGTGTTTCGAGGGGGCATTTTCAGAACGCCCGGATAGCGTTGTGCGCTCTGTTTCGCGGACAGTATCCAATAACAAGCGAAAAAGCGGTTCCGTTCTCCAGCATGTCAGGAGTAGCTTACCGAGCAGTCTTGACCCAGTCTTGAGAAGCTATGGTTCCTATTCCCGATCCCACGTGGCGTGCTTGTGCATCTAGTCCAGGACTCTCCGTGCGTATTCTTGGATTGCAAGCCTCATGCAATTGGCAGCTTCCTTAGTGGCTGCATATCTGTTAGAGATCAGCATGACTTTGAGGCTTTGGAACAGTGCCTTGTCTCTCGTGTTAATGGTCAAGGAGTCGATCCCCCAATGACCTGTTCAATGCACCCCGCTCCATCGAGCAATCTATAAGCTGCTCTCTGATGGTCACCAGCGGATGCCAGGGTCCATTGCGGCTCCTAGATGGAGACTCACTTGTATTAGGCAGTTTGACACAACTTCTGGAAAAGTGTCAGTCAGTATGCGAAGCAGCTGCCCCAGAGTAGCCTGTCGCCGACGACTATTTTATATCGCTCCGATGCCTCTTACAGGCGCTTTCGCTTTGTGGGGTACCCCCATAGGGAGATCAAATAAGTGACTCTCCTGAAACGCGAGCGAGTCTTACCTGCCCCTCGAAGGCGCTGCATGCAAAACGGATCGTCGCGCTATTCAAAGTTCCTAAAACACATTGCAGCTGAGCTACTGTCGATGAAAAGGATGAAGTGGTCAACAGCATTCTTCGGTCGACAAGATCTGCTTTCAGGCCCTTGTCTGCTAGCATCCCTTTGGTCGCGTCAAGAAGTTGGCGCTGAGCGTATCACCGAGCGGATCGATCATAGCATCTATAGAGTCTTGAGTCATAATCTTGGGCTGTACAAAGGAATTGAAAAGTATGTAACGAGTGAGATGGTGGGTAAGGGACGCCTCGAATAATGATATAGACTCTGCTAAGAAGCGCGGATGATCACAGTGTGGAGTGTCTGCGGCATCGATCGCGATGTTTCAAGCAGCTATGGTGAATATTTGTGTATGACCTTGCCACCACACATGCACTTAGACTGGTTGCATGCTGTTTCCGACGTATGAAACGGCAACAGTGCCATGTAATAGACAATTCCAGCTTGTGGATACGGTAAGGTCACATAAATCTCACTAAGTATTCCCTTGGCTAAATAGGCACCTAAATACGAGCACATATTCCCTGGTTAACTTTGTAGTCCTGATGTACTGTATGTGCCAATGATGCAAGGTTTCAAACCCACATATTATATGAGGTTCCTCGCGGCCAACACAAGAATCCGTACATGCCGGAGCCCCAGAAGCGTTTGACTCCACTAGTTGCATGAGCTTTATTTATGCAATACTAGAGCCTCTTAAGATATGTACGACGCAAAGAGATTTCTTCAGCAAAAAGTGCGAAAAACAAAAAACAATAATGCTCCCTGACGGGGATTCGGACCCCGGCCATCCGCGTGACAAGCGGATATCATAACCCCTAGACTATCAAGGATTTTTAGAAGCCGCTCCTAATTTCATATATGATATAAATATATTGTATATATATCCAAGGCTCTTCGTTTCCTTCCAAAGTAACTTGATATCTCGTTTAGCTCTAATGTTAGTAATATAAGGACTCATATTCTCTTAAGATAGAAAAATAATACGGTACTATATAATATGTATCAAAGATATTAATCTTCTACAAAGCACGTGCATGCCAAGACGTCTGATAAGACGGAAGATCACATGGCTATTGCCACATTGTGGGCTCACCGAACGTCACGTCCTCGCTACGCCATAGCGACAGCGTGATGTATACATTCGAAGGAAGGCAATAGTCGAATCTTCCTTTCACTGTCGTTGTCAGCCCTCACTTGTGCTACGATGCGCTCTACTTACCATATCTTAACTTCATTTACCGAGAGGAGGACAACTGCGGCCGCATCCACTATGTCTTCATAGCGCCTGAGCTGCTCAGTATACTCGGCGTTGCATATTAAATAGCCTACGGCAGCGAGAGCCGACATGAAAGAAGCGAGACCTAGGAGCGTGGCGAGAATACACGGGAGCTGCATCGTCGTTATGGTTGTAAGATGGACTGATGAAGTTGGGAAAGGCTAGGCTTCTGAATCATTTGACTTGGCGGCAACAATCTTGTTGTTGGCTGATGAGATAGTCCGAGGAACCGTTAGTATACCCATTTCATCGCACTTCATTGTCTTCGATTTGTGCTCTTTGAATGTTCCCCCATGCACTTCTCAGTTGGGTCTTGTGCTGGTGGCAGAGTGAGAAGAGACTAAGATACTAGAGAGATGATCTTAGTGCGAGTACGGATTTGAACGGATGGCGGTGCAGCATGGTGAAAACCAACGTTGACTAATATGATATCGATGACGATGAGCAAGGTAGCAAGATCGAAACGAGTCATTATAACAGTGACCAGGGACCCGGAGGGATAAAGTCCTCAAGGTAAAGGAGAGCTAAAAAGTGCACTGTAAGGAGAGATTCTATGGTCTTCACAATGCTTTCCACAAAGCGAATCTAAGCATTATTGCTCAAGCGAATCTGATCTGGAACATGATACTTGAGCTTTCTGCCACCAAACGTCAACCCGCAAACCCTTCGCCTGAACGCATAGTCCAATCAGTCACAGTCCTCCACATTACAGCCAAGCCTATTCACTTCTGCCTTCAACATCTGTTGAACCAAGTCCGCAGGCAGTATTTCACAAGAAAAGGGAAATCTACTCTCGTCATAATCTCCCTAAGACTTTATGGCGCTGACTTTGATCAATTGAGGGCATCGATTGAGCGGCTATCAAGGACATCATTGGTTTCGGCTAAGATGTCAGTCAATGTTGTCGACGGTAGCATTGACTATCCCTTGCTGCACGTAAAAGACACTCACTTGGAATCGAATCATCCCTTGCATTTAGCCCGGCCTCGGAGGTTATAAGTTTGAGTGCTAAATCTTCAACGCCCAGGTCTGGGAGTGTAGTGAGCATTTTATGTTTGCATCCTGAAAATACTCACTTAGGGGCGGATTTTCCTCGCATTTAGCTCGGCAAATGTTGCTTCGTCTAGAGTGATATCACTTGAAGAGGTTCGATCGATTTTGACTGTATAACCTTCGCTGACTGGAAGTGTAGTAAGCTTGTATGTTTCTCATAGATGCAAAGAAACATAGTTGCTCACAAATAACAGTGTCACCGACATCCTTCGCATTCCTCTCGTTAATTTCTCGTCGGCTGAAAGTGATATCGCCGCGAGCGGCGACAAGGGATTCGTCGACTGAAAGTGTAGTGAGCGATGATGGTTTAAGGATGCGAGGAATAATTATTGCTCACCATCAATATCCAAATCGACGACCAAGGGTAGGGAATCGGGCATTGGCGCTGCTGCAGCAAGGCAGAGCAGCGAGGCCATAGCGGTGATGATGCTAATGCGCATGTTGTTGAGAATATTGAAAGTATCTTTGAATTGTATGAAAATGGATCAGCTCTGGGCTGAGGGTCAAAGACTTGGGTTGTTAAAGAAGGAGGCTTTGCGAACTATGAAAATGGGAAAGCTCGCTCTATATATGGCTTTTCATTGCCTCAATCATCGTAACGTTTTCTAATCAATAGGCCCACCTCCAACATGTTTCGGGCGCTTCTTTCACAATGGGCTCGGAGTCACTCGGGGACGTCGTGCTCTTTGGGAAGTTTTACGCCACGAATCTACTATTGTAGTCTTCTACTTGAGGTTCTTGCCCCGATATCCAGGCCCGAGGATAAGCGAAGACGAGTTCGAATAATGGCGCAGCCTTCTCATACTACTCAGCTGATCTGCAAGTCTCGCTACAAAATCAATTGAGAGATTCCTTTGGCGATCAAAACCTTAATGGCCAATATGGAAGGAATTCCTCACCTATTGGGGAATCGCAGGGGCATCCCGTATATTTACCTGACCGTCCTTGGTAGGTGACACTATCAACGTCTCGTGTAGCCGCGGCTCTTGCAACGCAAATTTGTACTGGTGTATGGTCCCATCACGGCCCGCATCCGCATTCGCATCACCCGATGCCGTGCCTCAGTCGCTGCAACGCCTCGATGGTTAACATGGCTTACACAGGTGTGAAGCTCCTACCTCAAATTTCCGTCAATTTGACACGCTCCCCTTTGATTTGCTATCAGGAATACCTATGGTGCTTAGTACATAATAATCTCAATAGGAAGGGCGTCAATGTTTTCCATGGTCAACAAGCGTCGTGAGACCCGAAGAATGGGAAAGCATAGCGGATGATGCTCTTAATGTCGATGGAACAGAGGAAAGACCATCATTCGGAAGAGAGACGGGCTCGATGCCACTGAGTTGGGGCAGAAGGCGGTAGAAATCGGCAATGCCTGGTTCGAGGACGACTCATGTTGCGATGGGACGGTTCAGAGGACAAGAGCATGTTACGCCACCATGTACGGAAATGGCAGTTGACACTATGTACAACATATGCGAGACTCCATCAAGGAGGTGCACGTAGCAAACACCGAGGAGACCCACCAGGATTGCCGCAACATCTGTGAGGTGCAATAAATAGACTCCAAATCACTCACACCACACGAAGTTCAATGAATTTATCATGATTCACCACAGGTCCATTTTGACTTTATACAGGGCGGAGGGCCGGCGTGATCGCTTAGCGCTGGAAGAAGGACTCGACCCATGGGGGTGCTCGGTGACACCTGGAGTAAGCCTGTTCGAGAAGTCCGGTGGCAAGTACTGCTGAGTTCATCTTAGTAATCTCGTGGATGCGGGAACGGGGAAGACTGATACACAGTGGATATACATGAGTGGATGTAAAAGATGTTGATTTTGTATGCGTGCATGCCAAGGCATCTGATAAGATAAGATATCACGTGACCTACCCCGTGTACCAATTTGGTAGCTAAAGTAAGTCATGAATATAACTACCTGGTCTTGGATATACTACATAGAAATATGTATACGAAATTATAGGTGTTAATTATTTCAATATAAATCGTAAATTACTTAGCCTTACAAGATTTGTTATGTTGTAGGGATATAAGAGTTATCCCATAGGGCTAGATCCTGTAAGGCTGATACAAATTCGCGGAGCTGGGAGATTTCGAGCTATCAACCAGCATGGATTTGGACAATGCCACAAGATGTTGACGCTGAGCCAGAGGAGAAGTCCAAACCTCCTCGATCCAAGGCCCAGCCAAAGGAGATTTCACAGCAATGGCTCACGACGCCGCCACCCATAAAGCGTCTTTTTGATAAATTTCCTCAAGTGACATATTCTTCCAATCAGCTTCCACAACGAACAGCGAGACAACGAGATCACCATGCTTTGTACGTGTTTACTTCGCAGGAGGGAGCTACGAACGGGGCGGCCTCGTTCAATCCTGGGTGCCTGAAATGGCAGGTAAGATCTACTTTGAATCTTGACTTTCTCAACAGACTCAATTACTGACGAAAGCTTCTCGGTCGCAGGTATACTTTAAGTTCAGGGATATCCCATATGTTACGGTCGCATCTAGTAATCATGCTTCGCCAAATGGGGCTCTACCCTTCCTTCTTCCATCAGCCCAAAGCCCATCGACTGCGGCTGTACCTTCCAATCGCATTCAGCGTTGGGCTCAAGATGTCACTGGCATGCAGAACAACAACGCCCCGGGATCGGGACTTGTAACAAGATCTGAGCAAGGACTAGCAGGAGGAGAAGCAGCCTCGTCCGCTCGTTGTTTATCCTCGGACATGCGCTACGAAGCTTACATGGCCCTTCTGGACCACCGGATACGCAACGCATATGTACGTACCCTGCTCATAGCCACAATGCACGTTGAACTAACCTGTCCTTGCAGCTCTACTCAATCTATCTATCAGCTGCAAATTTCGCTTCCATAGCCCGACCTCTCTACGTCAACCCTAGCTCCTCCAATCGACTGGTCCGTATTACACTCTCCTACCAGCTCCGCTCAGCAGCCGAGGCGGAACTGCTCAAACAAACGCCTATCATCGATGCCGACGCTATTTACCGCGAAAGCGACAGGGCTTTTGAAGCATTGTCAGATTTGCTGGGGGAAGATGAGTACTTCTTCGGCGAGATGAAACCAGGGCTATTTGATGCGAGCGTCTTTGCCTATACAAATCTCCTGCTAGATGAGCGGCTCAAATGGGAGGATACACACATGCGAGAAGGGTTGGAAGGATATCAGAATTTAGTTGCTCACAGGAGGCAGATCCTAAAGGCATACTTCCAATAAACATTCGTACATACAAAATCAGCAAGTCCCTTCGCTTCAGCAAACTCCGTTGAAATGCACTTCACATGCTCGCTCGCCTGTCCAATCCATGCATGATACTGCTCAACGCCTTAACGATATACAGTTCGCTCACGCTCTGCCTCCCCTCCCATTTCCCCTTACGGCTTAGCTCACAGTCGCCCCAAACGGCACGCTCTCCTTCAGATCCTCCACCAAATCCTCCACGTTACTCAAATACCTCCCCAGCAATCCCTGCTTCTCCTCCGTCGTCTTCGTTCCTGCCACTTGCGTGCCTCCGCTTCCCAACCTCTTACTCGGGCTTCGCTGCAATCCTTCCAGATTACCTCCACTCGCACTCGGTGTCTCTGGCATCAGGTAGAAATACAAGAACTCGACAACCTTCATCTTCACTTCCCTGCTCGTCCCCCTACTTTTGAATAGACTCGTAACAGTCAACAGTCCATCCAGCGTCTCAAACGTCCGCGTGTTCTGCGGAGTAGATAGTAGCGCTGTGACTAACGTCAGGAGGGTGCATGATTGGATTGCCGGACAAGATGTAGGATCTAGCAGGTCAAGGAGTAGGTTCATATATATTTCGCGGGCAAAGAGGGAACGGGAGGGTGGATGGATGAGGAGGACGCCGTGCAGAAGGTCGAGGGTGGAGACAAGAAGGAGGTCATTGGCGCCGGTGGAGGATCTGGAGAGAAGACGTTCGAGGCATGCTATCAGGCGGATTGCGACTAGTGTAGGCTGTTAGTGCTTTACCACTGGCTTATGAAAAGGGAAAGGGTACCGTTCCACTCAAAGCCTTCCTGCAGCTTGAAAAACTCCCGGAAGGCCGGATCGTCTTTCAGAGATGATAATTCTTTGGTTGTCTGCTTCGATGCGCCGATCGGTACTACCGAGCTTCTTCGATCTGCTGGGGTGTTGGTTCGTGATAGACAGATTTGGGCCAGGAGTCCTTCCAGTTGGCGCAAGCCTTTGCGGATTTTGGCTCCGTCGTAGGACGAGAGGTAATCGAACGAGAGAGATAGCAAAGACTCCATGTCTGCAATTTGAATCGTTCACGAGTGATCAAGTGTAGCTGTCAATGCAACCTGTGACTGGCCATGTACAATTCGGCAACAACTCCGTTGGCCGGACCACCAGTTCTGCGGCGGAATCACCTAATCCCCCCTCCAACTCCGCCTTCTCGACGCATGCGACCATGTCTACCATGTTTCCAGCACCGAACCTCAAATTGATGGACCTGATATGGGAGGTCACGATCACCACCCAAGGCGACAAGTCTGCGCCAAAATGACGTCGTAACTTCTTGTACCGAGCATGTGATCTGCGTCAGCGGATGTTCAGGCACCGACTTTGGATATACTCTGGACCTCTTCTTCTGGCAATGAACAGCATACTTTTCAGCCAATTGGCCTGACAGCGACGTGTCACTTGGAATAAGGACAAGGTAGCAACAATGGTCCCAGGAGATTTTCAATCCCCAAACGCAATTCCTCCGCGCAGGTCTTCCACAGGCTTAGGGGCGGGCTACGTTAACCCAGCGCAGCCTGTCCTTAAGCCCGTGCCGGAAAGCAGCTGGATATCCCAAGACCAACCGAAGCATTCGAAGCGGCCATACGTCTCGACGCTGCCGCCTTTGAGCACAACAGATCCAAATACTCCCAATTCAGCCGACAGCGTCGCAAAGCACGTACAAGGGGTAGAATGGACGGCAGACAAAGAGAGGATAGTATTGGGACCCTTCGACTACATGTACGACCATCCGGGAAAAGATATTAGGAAGCAGTTCATTTCGGCGTTCAATGCTTGGTTGAAGGTTCCGGAGGAGAGTCTGGCCATTATCACCAGGGTAGTTGGCATGTTACATACGGCTTCTTTGCTGTATGTATCCATTGGAGGCTTGATCTGGGCTCCTACAAATCTCATTGACTACCTCATCTAGCGTCGACGATGTAGAAGACTCCTCCATCCTACGCCGCGGCATCCCAGTCGCCCACAGCATCTTCGGTACCGCCCAGACCATCAATTCAGCAAATTATGTCTATTTCTCTGCGTTGCAAGAATTGATGACGTTGCAAAATCAGAAAGCAATTGAGATATACACAGATGAGCTTTGTAACCTGCATCGTGGGCAAGGTATGGACCTTTTTTGGAGGGATACATTGACGTGTCCGAGCGAGGATGACTATCTGGAGATGGTTGGAAACAAGACTGGTGGTCTGTTCAGATTGGCGGTCAAATTGATGCAGGCACAGAGTACCAATGAAAAGTCTGTCGATATAGCACTCCCCGGTTTGTTGGGAACTTGGCTCACGAAAATCCTAGGGATTTTGTGCCCTTGATAAACCTTATCGGCCTCATCTTTCAGATCCGCGACGACTACATGAATCTCTCCTCCACCGAATACACCGAAAACAAAGGCCTCTGCGAAGACCTAACGGAAGGCAAATTCTCCTTCCCACTGATTCACAGTATTCGCTCGAACCCGCAGAACAGACAACTGATCAATATACTGAAGCAAAAGACGACGGACGAAGAGGTCAAGAGATACGCAGTGAAGTATATGGAGAGTACTGGGAGTTTTGAATATTGTAGGGTCATCCTGCGAAGTATGCATGAGAAAGCACTGGCTATGATTGACGAGATTGATGAGGGTATGGGACAAGGCAGTGGAATAAGGTTTATTCTGGATAAGATGGCCGTGTGATTCCATGCAGACTCAGACGTTGTATGTCTGCCCATTATGGATTTGGCGTCACGTATGTCGACGCTATCGAGGTAGGGATTGGGAATTCTACCACAACCATCGCACTTCTCTACTACACAGTCGCTGTTCGAGCCCATGTTCCAATTGGAAAACCCTTGTCCTCTGCAATCGTCCAGCAAGCCGAGACTCAATTATGACATACATAACTTACTGTTCTGTTTTCAAATTCCACCCACCTTCAAGCTGTCTGATATCTCGCAGCGCTTTGATCTGTTGCCACTTTTCAAAGGTCCGTGTACTGGAATGGGACTGATATGAATCGCTCAACGTTACATATTGTGCTTTGCTCCTATGACATTGCAAGGAAACGCCAAAAGCGGAAGTCGTTATCCAATGATCTGGATAGCTAACAAAGGTGGAAGATACGAGGAATCCCCGAGCGATGTCACATAACTTAGCCTTTGACCGCTTCCTCGACGTCGGTCTCGTTCCTGGTCTCCTCGGTCCGACGCTGTTGGTACACATCCAGTCATCACATAAGCCGAACTTGGCATGTACAAGGCTTTGATGTCCCCAGGCTGACCCTATTCTTGAATAGCGGCTGGTAGATGTGTCGCATATTCATAGACGTTTTAACATGTGGCATTATGCTCGCTGGTGCTAATGAATCTATAGAGATACGGACTGGAGATATTCGAAACGGCAGATCCAAATTGGGCTTAGCGTAATAATCACTAGATTGCAGTAAGCTCAACAATGTTCTTACAGTATCTGATATCGACGTGCCTCTTTTCAGCCATGCTGACTTACAAGGCATTTGGCGCACGTACAATAAGGCACCTGTCACTATCTTCTATACACAGGAAGTGCTGTACACACCCTAGTATTGCCCAGACTGTGTTGAGGTGGATACACAGAACATCTCACAATTTACTGGCCAATGAAGATCTTAGTAAGGCTCCTGGCATCTCAAGTTGTTCTGACCAAAGCTCATACATTTCAGGCTGGCAAGGGAATGAGTCTTTCTTCCGTTTCACGCGAGGTCGCTTTGTTTGTAATGAAGAATTCGAGATGTCGCAACGATACGTACACTTCAATATGGACAAGCTAGCTCAGATTGCGGCTTCTACTGTTGATTCGAGGTGTTGCGTCGCAATTGAAAAGTACCCAGACGGGCAGTATTCTAAAGCATTTCTCATGAAAATGGAAGACGGAAAGCAGGTGGTTGCCAAAGTGCCCAATCCAAACGCTGGACAAAGTCAACTTACAACCGCAAGCGAGGTAGCGACAATGGAATTTGTGATGCTGATAACCCTTTTTGACCAATAGTGCTGATATCTCGTAGGCCCGCGACGTCCTCAATACTCCGGTCCCTAAAGTTTACGCCTGGAGCTCGGAAGCCCAGAGCAACGCTGTGGGGGCTGAGTACATCATAATGCAAAAAGCTCCAGGCGTTCAACTTGAGCGTGTATGGACCAAGATGGGATTGGACGACCGTTTGAAGCTCCTCAAACAGATCTTGCGCTATCAAAAAAAATGGATGTCAGCCTCGTTCAAGCAATTTGGAAGTCTTTACTTCGCCCAGGACATGGGGAAGCAGAACTCGCAGGCTCCACTCTACTTCGATGAACATGGCACGGTCATAAAAAACCAAAAATTTGCAGTAGGGCCGTCAACAGGCCGAGAGTATCATGATGCAGGCAGAGGATCGATTCATTATGATAGGGGCCCTTGTATGTGAGCCTAGAACCAAATGTTGCCTGTCCTGCAGCTAACGCTCAGCCTGCAGGGGACTCAGTGGAAGACTACTTAACAGCTATTGGCAATCGAGAGATCGCATGTGTGAAAGGAATCCCTCGACTACCGAAGTCGCCTATTACGCTCCGTGGGCCAGGCACGTACATGACGTGTAGAGAGAAAAAGCTGAAAGCCTTGGAGTCGTATCTCACCATTGCTAATTGCCTGGCGCCGGTTGATCGATCGATTGCGTCGTCGTGTCCATGGCACCCGGATCTTCATCAAGAAAATATATTTGTCGATACCGAAAATCCCAGCGAAATCGTTGCAATCATTGATTGGCAGTCGACTGAGCTGGCGCCTTTGTTTAACCAGAGTCGTCAGCCATACTTCCTAGACTACGATGGACCGCCTACGCAGGGGCTTGAGAGGCCAGTTTTCCCAGACAATTTAGATCAACTTGATGAGGCATCGCAAGAAAAAGCCGAGTCTTTATATATAAGCCAAGCGCTCACGGTTATGTACAGAATGCTTTTGCGTAACGAGGCTCCCCTTCTCTTCCGCACTTGGGAATATCAACAAACCGCAAGCTTCGAGCTATTGCTTGTTGCACAAAGGCTTTTCATTGACGGCGAGGCACAATATCTAGCCTCTATCCTCGCGCTCGAGGATGCTTGGTTGGATCTTCCTGGCGTCGTGGCTCAGGGTTCTCCGCCTTACCCATTTCACTTCTCTTTGGCAGAGAGGACCGACATAGAGGCTGATGCTAAGGGAGCAGCTGATGGCATGAACCTAATGTGTAGCGTCAGGGATAGCATAGGCAGAGATCTGTTCCCCGAAAGAGGCGTCGTACGGGTGGACCAATACGATGAAGCCAAGGATGCTTTGCGACAAATCAAGACTCAGGTCCTTGATTTGTATGCTCACAATGATCATGAGCGGAAATTGTGGGAGGAGGATTGGCCTTTTGATGATTGATACTGACCCTTTTCTACCCCATCTCATCATTCTGAGCAAGATATCGATCATATCCAGCAAACGTCGCTCATGGAAGTCTTGGATTATGGTAGCTTGGTCGTGCGAAAACCTGTCGCCCAGCCGCGGACGATGTCTCTGATGAAGGTGCAGCCCATGATGCATCTTGCAATTACTCCTATGCTATTTCAATGCTCTACGGTGTCAAATTGGAATCTAATTGCCAATTATAGCAACAAGTCGACGCACCCTTCCAACATTTCGAAGGATCCTGGTATCAGCTTATGGCGTTCGGGTTCAGCACCGCGACCAAGACTGTTCGTCGTCTCCATTACTGCCCCAATACCTGTCATGGCGACTCTCCAAAAGACATTTCTAGCTTCACGAATGGGAGGTCGAGGGCACCCTCACCCATATTCAGGGCCGAGCTGAGTTCAATATGCGAGACGGGGAAAGGATAGTTGGCCAGTCTGAAATGGAGGGATTACGCTCCTTCATGGGTGAAGGATCGAAGGATTAGTTGCATACTATGACGGTGGACTTCGCTTACTGGCGACCATCAAGTCCTCTTTGAAGGTTACATCGTAGGGTGGCGGGGTCTGATGCGCTATCCTGTCTATTTCTGACATTGCTAGGAGATCGTCCTGGTTGTGCATACTATCAGGATGTCGTTGGGGGAGTGGCACGGACGAAGTCAGCCTGTCAGCTCAAAGTGACGGCACCAAACACTAAAACACAAGCTTTGTTACACCAGTGTACCAGCGCCATCCAAGAGGTTAAGATGGAAGCATAACAGGCCAAGGTTGTGGAAGGCTGAAGATCCCTGTTCTGATGCTAGCCAATGAAAGAGGACTTAAATGCGCTGACCATGCTGCTTACGCACTGAGCCGCGACTGGCTTACGCGTTCCAGCTCAGCGGCTCCCTTTCTCGTGCCAAGCATCAGCAATATCTAGCGTACCTCGAGGCTGTGCCATCCTTTGCGCCCTTCATATGTTGTCGACTACTCTCTTTTGCTGCATCTCAGTCTTTACGGCTTTCGTTGTGTAGGCATCGTGTTTTTCAGTTTCCCTCTGTTCAGGAACCTCTCACTCATTGGAAGGGTGTTCTCCTGTTTCGAATTTAGACGCCGCGTTGCACGGACAGTCATTTAGTTGGTACTTTGCGCATTCTCGACCTCATAAGCAACGAATTTTCCTCGCTGTCTGGATCAAGGAAGTAGTATATAGGAGAATGAAATCATTTGCGAGCCTCCTGGGCGCCGCATGCCTCCTCGGTATGTCAACTTCGCGGATCTGCCCAGCCTTTATCCGAGCGGAACAAGCTGATACTTTGATCCAGGCATCTCCTCCGCACAACTCCTCAAATATACCCCGCCCTCACACAGTGGACTCTCATACACTTTCGCCGAAGCTCCGCTAAACAGCACTGGCCATGAATCCGACATCTTCTTACAGATACAAGGTCCAGCAAACGCCTCATGGATCGCGCTGGGGCAAGGCGACCAGATGAAGGGGTCTCAGATATTCGTCATCTACGCCAACGCAGCTGGCAATAACGTTACACTGTCGCCACGATTGGCCAGCGGCCATGACGAACCGAAAGAGGAGCGTACATCTAGCGCCTCTTTGCTCGCCGGATCCGGTATCCAAAACGGGCAGATGACCGCCAACATCCTCTGCAAAGATTGCTACAGCTGGAAGGGAGGCTCAATGAATCTCACGGGGGCAGGACAGCATTGGATATGGGCGACCAAGACCGGCGACCCGATCAAATCGGACTCGCAATCCGCCAGCCTCCAGCAGCACGACGATGGCGCCTACGCAAGCTTCGACATCGATCTGAGCACCATGAAAGCAGGCAACACGACCAATCCATTCTTGGACCTTGCACAGGCCAACGTTACCGACGTGAGTGCGGCGAGTTCAGGCTACGATGGCCCTGCTATACCAGTCCACGGTTTCATTATGTGCGCGGCCTTCATCGGCGGCTTCCCCTTAGGCGCCTTTTTGATCCGCCTTGCTTCTTTCCGCGGCCTGATCTGGATCCACGCCGGCGTGCAGATGCTAACCTACTTGGGCACTATCCTTGGACTCGGATTAGGGGTGTACATCGCAAACAAGGGCGCGGCTGACGTAAGTCCTACGCTCCCTTGAATATTCACAGCGCGTGCTGACTGACTGCCTCCTTCCAGATCAGCGAATTCCACCCAGTCTTCGGCATCGTAATTATCGTCCTCCTAATCTTCCAACCCATCCTCGGCTACATCCACCACCTGCAATACAAACGTCACCAAGGGCCCAACCCCTACACGCACGCTCATGTCTGGTTCGGCCGTGTGCTTGTTTCTGCCGGACTGATCGATGGGCTTCTAGGCCTTCTCCTGGCCGGGAAGGGGGCAGGGGTCATTGCGGCGTATTGTGTCATCGCGGGACTCGTGTGGCTCCTCTGGATCGCGGTGGTGATGTTTGCTGCGAAGAGACAGAAGGGGTCGAGGAAGACGAGTAACGATATTCGGATGGCGGCGTTGGTGGATGAGGATGAGCGGGATAGAGGAATGTATAGCGGTCGTTGAGCTGTTCACTCGTCTCAGGGAGACGGAGCTTTTATGTGCTTGGTTTGAATAGAGGGATCTATCTGCACGGGCTTATATATTCCGACATCTGACGTCATAGAATAGATGACTATATGTGTAGATGAAAACGGTACAATCACTGAAACTCCCCACTGCATGCTGCACTCAGCATATCGTCAAGCCCGCATTGGGGGGCGGCAAATGTCCTCTCCAAACAACCCCAGTCCTACCACTAAAAACAGCATTGCCAATAGCTCCCCTCTGATTGGCCACCGCCTCGGCCGAGAGTAAACACTGCCGGTCATCGATTTCCACCATTGCACCAAAGACATAAATGTGCACTGCTGTGGCTTCTCTGGTAGGATTCCTATTACAATTCTTCTTGATTCCTTGAAAACCTAGAACTAGTTCTACTCGTTGGATGATCAAAGTATCGCGATTAAGACACTGTGCTACGAGTTTCGAACGCAGATTAATTCAGAAAAGGGTGGCTGTTACGCATCGGTGTTTTGGGGGCTGGAGGATACACTTCTTCAAAATCATAGAGGATCGTGAAATTCTGGTGACTGAAGTACAAGAATAATCAAAACCATCAAAACGAAATCCACCTCCCGACCCGCAGCTCCCAACATGGCCGCCCCATCCATCGAGCCCCGAGGCGAACTCGCCCGCCCTAGCATCAAACGCGCGCAATCATCTCGCTTGCGAGCGCCGCACAAGGAAGTGCACTCCGACCATGGCGAGATTGTGCGGGATATCATTATTGGGTATGCTGATGGGTTGACGGTGCCGTTTGCGCTGACGGCTGGATTGTCTTCGTGAGTTTGGATTTTGGTTGTGTAAAGGCTGGCTTTTTCTGGGCGTCTATACTGATATCACGTTAATAGGCTCGGCTCGTCGAAGCTTGTCATCATCGGTGGCCTGGCGGAGCTCTTTAGCGGTGCCATTTCCATGGGTTTGGGGGCTTATCTCGCTGCTGTTACGGATCGGGATCATTATTTCTCGGAGGAGAAGCGGGAGCGGGAGGAGGTTGTGGAGAAGCCTGATGCGGAGAAGGAAGAGTGCCGTGAGATTCTGGAGAAGTATGGGATCAGCCGAGAAGCGTCGGCGATGGTGGTGAGGGATCTGTGTAAGGATCATGAACAGTGGATCCATTTTATGATGGATTTCGAGCTTAAGTTGGAGAAGCCGAATGTGAGTCGGGCGTGGATCAGTGCTGCGACGATGGGCGCCTCTTATTTTATTGGTATGTGGGACCCTGTCCCTCGCTGTTGGATACAAAGGTAAGATCGGTGGCTGATTCGTCTTTCCAGGCGGCTTGATCCCAATGATACCATATTTTGCGATGCAGAACGTCACCCATGCTCTCTTCGTCTCCATCGCCATAACGGTCATCATCCTTCTCACCTTCGGCTACCTCAAGAATTGGGTCACTGTCCGAACGAAGCGGAGTGCGGCGTATGGAGCGATCCAAACGCTTTGTATTGGCGTGTTGGCGGCTGGTGCGAGTTATGGGATCGTGAAGGCGATCGACAGTACGAACAAATCGGGCAAGCCAGTCGCTTGAACGGTGGGTACATGAGTAGTGATGGAGTTTGGCCACAAGGAGCGCTAATGCGGGCCCAGCGGGCAAGGTATAGAGATTATTCATAGATACCCATATCCAGTCCTAGAATCCATACGCAGTTCTTCCACTCTCGCGGCTTCGGAGTAACAAAGATGGCACCTGGCGCCGCCTCGTGCCCAGCAATGGAACACTGTGATAGAGGCATAATAATCAAGAGCAATTTTTTTGAGATGCTCATCCTCAATGTTGCTCGGACCGCCAAGACAGCACGAGGGCCAAGCGCCAAGAGTTTCTTGCCAATTGGCCTCTCTTTGATATTAGGCCGGACTGGTTGGAACAGGCCAACTTGGAAGGTCTGTGGGCGAGGATAGGTATTGACTTACGAGCTGGTTGAAGATTATCTTTTTGAGCTTCTGCGACTCGGGAGGGAGAGCTTCCGATGGTGATTCCATCATACCAGTGCGCAGAGATGTTGACTGTGGAATCCGAGCCAGATAGTGTTCTACGTAGCCTTCAGATGGCGAAAGCTGTACAACAGTACAGATCGAGAGGACACACCATCTTATGCTGCTCACCTGTGAAGCCAAAGGTACGATGCCACGCCAAGCACTACAACAGCCACGGCAAAGATCTGTGCCCATGCTATCAACCCCCGCATCACCAATCCCTTGAAGAAATCCTCCGTGGCTTTTGCATCATTGATGCGAGGGAATGGCTCATCCGGAATTGGCTTTCCAAGAGCTTTGCAAAGCGGCCTCCAGCCATCCTTGACCTCCACAATATGCAACTTCCCCTCTGGCACTACCCGTCGTAGATATTCCATATGATAATCATACGTCCGTCGGACACACGTCGTATTCCTTTCCTGATAATACAGCTCCCCAAACCTTCCCTGGTCCATTGCATTAAGATACGTTGTGAAATAACGCAGTGTCGGCAGTGGCCAGAATACAAAATTCAAGAAACCCATGTTCAAGTTCCTGATCAGGGGCTCCATACTTCGCCACCAATCGTCAGGATCCCGCACCGTACAGATCACCGTGGCGTTTGGATACAATTCCACCAACTCCTCCACGAACTGGATTGGGGGAGAATCAGTGCAGGCGACATAGCCTTTCATTTGCTCCTTGAGACCATCTTTGACGATCTTCTTGTCTTGGACGGTTTTGATGGGGGTGTGGCGTATTATATCGATCCAGCGCTTGAGATGCGGTTCTTCGCGCAGGAACAAGGCCTGCCCTCCATGGTAGACGGGGCCTTGAAGGAGAATTTCTAGAGCGGCGGTGAATGAGCTTGTGCCAGTGCGGGACATGCCGCAGCCGATGACCTGAAGCTCGTTCTTGGGATCGGGACGGAATTGGGATTGTTGTTGCCCCATAGTTGTGGGTGAATTTTGAGAAATTATGGATATGGCGGGGCCTCCAGCTCAACGTTCTGGAAAGGGCTCCTGTATGTCTTTGTGGAAAGACTTTCCGCGTGCAGAGCTCTTGCATTGAGCGAATTCACATCGAACAACAACCTATTGATGGTCTAAGAGCATGTAGAGATAAGATTTCACGACGCGACAGTAGGGACTCTGTGATATCATCGTGCAGCAGTAATACAGCGAAAGAAGCATAAGGACAAGCGCGGCTCAAATAGAAGGACTAGTTCATCTTGTCAAACCGCAGATTTTCAACTTTCAAGCGCGTTGATTCAGAATGCATTGGTGGAATAGACAATGATGGAGTTTACCATTAATGCAAGGCGGCGTTCATAACCTCAGCCGATTGGAAGTGTGTCAGGTCGCAGAGCGCGAACGGTACTAAGTCGAGGCCTTCATCATGGTACAACAGACGATAAGGCCTCGTGAGAGCAAGACGAAGAGAAGAAGACAATCTCAATTGAGTCCAGTAATGATCAATAAATGAGAGGGGAGCATGGAGGACATTAAGTACTTTAGTAGAGAAAGATGGTGCCACGTTTGCCTCAGTACCTCAGACGTGTTATTGGTCCAGCAAGCTGGTCGCTAAGCCCCTTCGGGTTAGCGATGCTGACTCCGCAGCCTAATGGTAACACGTCTGAGTGTAAACTTTTATTCCTTTACTTATAAACACCTTATTATTAATAATATCAGTATTATTTACTACGGGGTACGTACAAAGTAAGGTATATATATTAAGAATCCTAATTACACGCGATATAAGCTAATAGCGTATATATAGGCTCCTATTACGCCTTATTCACTCCGTAACCGCTCCTATTAAAATGCTATAATATTAAGTTTACCTATATTAAGTATCCTACCTATTAGATATACCTACTCTAATACCTTAGATAGCCTATCTAATATATTAAGACTAAAAAATTAGAGTAAGGATATTATTATTATTACTAGCTAGCTGTTAGCTATTAAAGCGATAAGTATATTAGTTATTATAAGGGTTGTTTAAGTAGATCTAAATACCCTAACATCCTTTTAATATATATTAGTATATATAAGCCTTATAATTATATTTAGATCTATCTCCTAGCCTTAACTCTTTAGGGGTTAGTTACTAAATTAGGCTATATATAAGTTAAGATATAAGATTAAAATTTTTATATTATAAATTTAAATTTTATTATAAGTATTCTAAAATTCTACTTTTATTAGGATTATATATCTTAGAATAGCTATTTAATTAATTAGTTATATAATAAGTTTACTTCTAAGCTATTTATAATATATTAATATAATATTAATTATATAATACCTATTCTACTCCTAAACTATTTAATTATATAATATATATTCTACCCTTAAATCTTAGGCCTTAGCTCCTAGCTAGTATATATTATATAATACTTAGTTACCCCGCTTAATATATATTATTTAATAATACCTAGGTATTTATTAAAAATATATAATATTACTCTTAAATTAACCTTTAAATATATCTCTTTAAAACTTATAACAGTTATTAGGTATCCTACTTAGGGGTTTAATAACTCTATTAAGTATCCTACTTAAGGGCCTAGTAATTTTATTAGGTATCTTACTAAAGGGCCTAATAACTAGGCTTATAACCTGAAATATTTATACTTACTTAGGTATAATCCTTAGAGCTTAGGATTATAGCCCCCTAAAACGCGTTGTTTTATCCCTTAGATTATAGGGACTACGGCCCTTAGAGGAGGGATAATTATTAGCTATTAAAGCGACAAGTATATTAATTATTATAAGGGTTATTTAGGTAGATTCAAACATTCTAACATCCTTTTAGTATATATTAGTACATATAAGCCTTATAATTAATTGTTAGCTATTGAAGTAACAAGTATATTAGTTATTATAAGAGTTATTTAAATTGATCTAAACATCCTAACATCCTTTTAGTATATATTAGTATATATAAGCCTTATAATTATATTTAGATCTACCTTCTAGCCTTAATCCTTTAGGAGTTAATTATTAAATTAGGCTATATATAAGTTAGGATATAAGATTAAAATTTTTATATTATAAGTTTAAATTATATTATAAGTATTCTAAAATTCTACTTCTACTAGGATTATATATCTTAGAATAGTTATTTAATTAGTTAATTATATAGTAAGTCCGCCCTTAAGCTATTTATAATATATTAATATATTATTAGTTATATAATACTTATTCTACTCCTAAACTATTTAATTATATAATATATATTCTATCCTTAAACCTTAGGCCTTAGCTCTTAGCTAATATATATTATATAACGCCTAGCTACCCCGCCTAGTATATATTATTTAATAACGCCTAGGTATTAGTTAGTTATATATAGCGTTACCTTTAGATTAACCCCTAGATATATATCTTTATAACTTATAATAGCTATTAGGTACCCCGCTTAAGGGCCTAATAACTTTATTAAGTATCCTACTTAAGGACTTAATAACTCTATTAACTATCCTACTTAAGGGCCTAATAATTAGGCTTATAACCTAAAATATTCGCGTTTACTTAGGTATAATCCTTAGAGCTTAAGGCTATAGCCTCCTAGAACGCGTTATTTTACCCCTTAAACCGTAGGAATTATAACCCTTAAAGGGGGGATGATTATTAGCTATTAGAGCGATAAGTATATTAGTTATTATAAGGGTTATTTAGGTAGATCTAAATACCCTAATATCCTTTTAGTATATATTAGTATATATAAGCCTTATACTAGCTACTAGGATTTTTAGAAATTTAGGAGTTAATAGATAGTAATAGCGTTATAGATAATTTATTATAAGCGGATTAATGTTACGAGTATTAGTTTAGTAGGTATACTAAATTAAGTAAGTAGGCTTAAGCGCTAAGTAGAGCTAGGTACTTAAGCTATTAATTAAGAAGCTTAAAAGACTTAAAGGTTAAGCCTCTTAAGCTAGTTAAGCTAATTAATCTTAATATAAATTCTTATCTATATAAATAGTATTACTTTTATAGTATATAAGAACTTTATATTTAACTTATATTATCTCTTAAGTATATAAATATTAATATTTAAGTACTAAATATTATTTAATATTAGTCTAGCTTAGTAAAGCCTACTTTTACTTTACCCTTAATACTCCTCTTTATAAGACCTATGTTACGGTTCTACTTACTCCGAGGAGGGTAGACCTATAATTAGTTCTCTTAGAGAGCAGTATTAAGGATATAGATAGGTAGGCTTTATCTAAATAGGTCTAGTATAAAGTATTATATCTAGTATTTAAGAGATATCTAGGATTATAATATAAGTTAAGTATAAAGCTCCTACCTACTAGAAATATTATCATCTTTATAGATATAGGAAACTCCCTTACTCGCTATACTTACTATTAAGTAGGATAAGCCCTACTTATCTTACTCGTCCTTAAGTAGAACGAGCCCTGCTCGTCTTACTCGTCCTTAAGTAGAATAAGTATTACTTACTAGGGAAGAAGGCTATTATGTAGGTACCTATAATATAGGATACCTATATTAATATTATATATACTACTTAACTTAATTAGCCGTAATATTACCCCTCCTTCTTACTATCTTCATCTTAAAGATTCTAGTTACTTACTATATTATATTAATAATAAAACCGTCTTCGTCTTACTTCTAAAATCTAGTAATATAGTACTATTATTAACTTTTCCTATAACCGCTATTTATCCCTAGGTAGTCTCTATATCGCTATAAAAGACTCCCTGTCTTAACTAAAGTATTCTAAATATATTTATGCTAGGAAGCCGTACGTAAATATATTATAATAGTCCTTAAACCGCACTTATAAGGAAATATCTTCTAAGGTAGCGGAAGATAAAAAGGTACTAGTAATAGTTATAACTAGGCTATTACGTAATAAGAAAATTCTAAAAGAGATCGATTTAAAGGTATAATAAAAGATATAGTATCTACTATCTAAGGTAAAGCTAGAGGAGGACTCTAATTCCCTTAATTATCCTGCGGCGGATATATTTATTAGGCTATCCCTAGCTATCTAGTCGTTAATAGCTATATTAGACGACTTCTCTAGCTTTAATAACATTACTACTAAGCCTCCTAAGTCTAGTGAAATTAGCGTAGAAGTGTCTAGTAATTCCGAAGGTATTTAATAGGCTCCTAGGTACTTTCTAATTTATTATAATTTTTCCACTTAATGAAGTATTCCTAACCTCTCTATTCTAGGATCTTCTTAACTTTATATTCTTCGGTCTTAGCCTTAAATTTCTAGTCTTCCTAGAGCGGTATTTTAGAGTCGGCTAGTTCTAATAAGGAGATATGAAATACTAGGTATATCCTAGCGTTAGGTAGTAGCTATAACTTATAATTAATAATACCCCTTAATTATTCAATTAAAAATAGTCTAACTTTAATATAGTCTAGTTTCTTATTTAGTCTCTTACTTTTCAGGTTTTTTATATAGAGGTAAACCTTATCCCCCTTCTTTAGTTAAGGATATATTTCTCTTTTCTTGTTTACCCTTTTTTAGGTCTTTATATTAACCTTATTAATTATTTATTATATTTCACTATATAGTCTTTTTATATTAGAAGCTAGTACTATCGCTTTTTCTACCTTTAAGCCTTCTTACGGTTATAGAAATAGGTTCGCGTATTATCTATAATTTATAAAGAATAGTAATAGCTATATAGTATCTAATCTTTTATTATTAAATACTAAATATATTATTAGGAGTAATAAGACCTAGTTATTTTACTTATAGTTAATGTAGTATCTTAAGTATATTTCTATTATTTAGTTCGTGCGTTCTATCTAACTATCCGTCTCTAGGTAGTATATAATTAATATTTATAATTTAATTCTAATTATAGCGATTAGAGTCTTCTAATAATAAGACGTAAAGAGTCTATCTCTATCTAATATAATAGATTTAGGTATACTATAATCCCTTATTAGCCTATTAAATAGTATATACCTTAATTAATCTACTTTATAGGTTTCTTTATAAGGAATTATAATAGCGTATTTTATTAACTTATTAATAATTATTATAATTAAATTAAAGACGTCCTTTATAATTAGATCCCTTAATTTTAATAGTTTAATAATAAAGTTTATCGTAACATCCTTTTATAATATATCTAGAACTGGTATAAATTATATTTACCTGTATTTAGCGTAGCGTATAGATTTATTCTATTAATAATAAATATATTCTTTAATATATTTCTTAACGTGTATACATATTCGTGGCATCGCGTATATTCGTTAAAGGAGTTCTATCATTTTAAATACTCCTAGATACCTAATTATAGAGTTATTATAGTAATCCTTAATTACCTCTTTAATATACTTCTTAGGTAAGTACGTCCTTCCCTTATATTAAAGTAATTCCTATCCTAATTATTAATTCCGTAGCGTTATAGCTAGATTATTATTGATATAGCCTTCCCTTAAGGTTAAAGATATATCTTAGACCGTGACTCGCGTAGTAGCTATTAAACTCTATATTAATATTAATAATCTATCCTTTTCTTACTTAAGAATTGGTTTCTCCGTAATATCCTTAGATTCTATATAATTAACTCGCTTACTTAAGGCGTCTACTTAGCTATTATCCTTTCTAGGAGTATATAATATCTTAAACTTATACTATCCTAGTAATTCTAATTAATAGACCTATCTTTAATTTAACTCCTTTATTATTATAAAGTTAAGGAGGTTCTTATAATTTATAAAGATTATAAGTTCTAAATAACTT
>JAABUK010002242.1_pt1 | contig 35148 bp, 59 predicted proteins | sample 5559141 | NCBI WGS metagenome assembly JAABUK01 (sample SAMN10711869, study PRJNA513367) | rock metagenome | isolation source: Antarctica rocks | place: Antarctica: Victoria Land, Pudding Butte nord | collected 2016-01-03
CATACCGTAAGGAAGGTGCTGCTGTGCTTGAACAACTCATGTCGGTGCAGCAATGCTAGAAACTGATTACTGAAGTCTTCCCGCTTGCGTGCTTGCTGGTTTTGCAAGTCCCTCAGCACTGGGCCATGTCCCAGAGGGTCCAGCTTATGATATGTGTCTGCTGTAGCTCGAGTCAGGGCTGCTTGCATGTGCTGCAGCTCACCTGCCGCCTGCATACAGGTACAAGCTCAGCATCAATCCAACTGCTGGGGACAATTCTGGGATACCACAAGCAATGCAGCGTAGCATGGCAGAGTAACTTCCAGGACTGTGCAGAGCATGCATGAGAATGCAGTGGCAGCACTCATGCAGCAGTCAGAGCTCAGCTTGGCATGCCTGCATGAGCTTGCTGCTGTCTTGCTGGGCCAACTGGAAATGTTCTCCAGGAGATGATGCAGTGTACGCGCTTAGCAGCGCTTGCAGCCCTTTCTCATACTCCTCAAAGACTGCAGCCCCATCAAAGCCTTCTTCATACTTGTGTATCACACCATCTATCACCTGCGAATGCACTATGTATACTGCCAAAACGTTTGATTTTTACCTGATCTGCTGGAAACAGCCGCTGGCATACACACCACAGCAACATGGTATAAACAATCAGGTGCACCACATGATAAACATGCCTATGAGCCCTTTTGGGCCCACAGGGAATACAGTCAGCACAAAGACAGGTTGACCTCAGCATTGCATGGCACAAGCATGCTGCAGTGTTTGCGTTACTTGACTACATGTATCAACATACAGAGTGCGCTCTACGAAATGAGCAGGTTGACTTACGTCATCTGCAGCCTTGACTCTGAGGCGCAGCTCCTCTTTCTCTTTTGTGTCCATCTGGTTGATCTGAGGCGCCGTCAGATTGGGATGATTCAGGATGCTATCAAGCAGATCATCGGCATGCTGTTTCAGGAGTCTCATCTGGGCCTGCAGCAGCATTCATCAAGGTCACGTCACAGCACACGTAGGATGAATCTCTCTACACACGCAAACCAACGATTGTGTGCTTTTGCAAAAAGCAAACCCAGCTTCCACCTGCCTGTCATTGCATTTTCAGCAGATGCCCTATAGAATGAGTGTCCTTGCAAGCAAAACGTAGTCGCACACTTTCATCATGCTTTCACCATGCACTTCCAGCAAGCCACCTGAATGTAGCCATGATCACTGCTCTTCAGACAGTCTTGGGCTTGGCTGAGCTGTATACTTTTGATGGCTCCAGTCTGCACTCCGGTCAGCATGTCTTCCATCTACACCCAGACCACCACCAGCATGTGCCAACTCAGCATTTGATAGCGTACACCTGGCTGGTCATGTGGTGTACAGGTAGGCTACGTGACTGGGGTAATGAGGCAATCTGGTCCGACTACAATACGCAATATGCAGCATTCACGCACTCAGCAGACAGTGGCTGCTTAGTGTGGTGAAGGGCATGTATGCTGATGCCCTGATGCATGCAAGACACCCTGCACAGGCGACAGCATGGGCGCATCCAACTGAAGATTGTTTCTACAGAGCCAGGGGCGATGCCTCAGCAATTTGATTCTGTGTTTTAAAGCAGCCCACCTCATTCATGCGCACATACAGCTTGGTCATGACTTCTGCATGCTTCTGCCCTTCTAGCGAGCGCTCCAGAGCCAAGCTTCTAGTGTATAGTTCTGCCAGGGCACAGTCAACTCTTGCCTCCCTGTTGACCTGAGCACCGCAAGTAGCAACTCAGCCATTGCTCATGCTACTGCTTGGAAAGTGGACAGCAGATCTCAGGGATGCTGTGTGTGCTGTTTGCTGCCAGGCAGTGATGAGCAATGATGCTAATGCCAGTGCAGTCTGTTTGGAACTAGAGAGTGTGCAATGTGAGGCAGCACAGCTACAAGGCAGTGCATGGCTCACCTCAGCAGTGAACTCAAAAGACAGCAGCATTCCCAGACAAGACATGGTCAGGCTGGCCGTCATGAGATGGGTACTGCGCTTCCTAGATCCTGCTGCAGCTAACACTCCTGACCCTAACAGCAGCGACCCCAGCACCTGCGCCCAACACCAGTGGTGTGTCTGTAATGTTTGTGTGTCAGTAGTACTTCCTTAGTACTTCCTTAAGGATCCCTGCTTCTGACCGTTTGCTATGTTGCTTTCGGCAGAGCAGATTTGCAAGTCAAATCAATGCCCAATTGGCATGACAAAGCAGAGTCATGACGACATCCAGAGGCCTACAGAAAGGGAAGCGAAAGTACATTCAGTGCTGACTGACCTGACCAAGCAGCTCTGCGGCACCGAATGATTTCAGAGCCGTCAGCAGCATGACCAGCACGCCAGCTGCTGACATGACAATTCCAAATTGGAAGGCACCAGCCTGCCACCTGGCAGCACCTACAAAAGAATTTTGCATTTTGTATCACAGCATCTTGCTGGCCGCGCTCGAGTTAACAGCTAGAAGCACCATGCAAACGATGCTTTCGGTTCAAACATGTGCAGCGGTTGCAAGCCGTACTTTTGCGTTGATCAAGCCCGAAGAGGTCTTGCATTTCAGGAGATCTTGTGCTCCTGTTTTGGCGGCCGCTGTTGCAGTGTTTGTAATTTCTATATCAATGCTGAGGGGCACCGGTGCCGATATCTTGGTAAGTATGCTTGAGCGGTTATGCTTCGAATTCGGAGCAAAGAATCTCTCTGGTGTTGACGCAGCATACGCGAAGCTCGCACACGACGTCTTGACTGTGCTGTTTTGATCAGACAACCACAGCTTCGTATGCAAGCATGCCGCCGTCGTCATATTGCTGACAATGCCGCAGGAGTCGTGAAAGCTCGGACCGATCGACAGATGTAACGCCTACACAACCGAGCTTGATTGTAACGCCAGCATAACATCTGTGGCAGGGTAACATGCCGCCAAAATGCGTGTCGGGGTTGCCGCACAGAGCACACGCTTGGTAAACATGTCAAACGATCATGCAAAGGAGTGCACGGTACCCAGGGAGTGTACATGCGCTGTTACAGCAAAAAAAGTCACTGCTGCATGCAGCTGCTTTTTGGTAAAGCTGGAGCTTGCTATGGTTGTTCACACCTGATCGTCTGCAGCACTTGCATGCACAGCGCAGGCTGTACTTGCCTCTGCACCAATGCAGCCTCATATGGCTTTTACTTATTTTAAAAGCAACAAAGCCAGGGACCCAGACGAGGGTGCTGGTCAGCAGTCCTTTGCCGACGCTAGCGCTGAATCAAGATGATAATCTGCACTAATGGGGGGGAAAATGTAGAAATACATGAAGGTACCTTCACATGGTAGGGCGACTGCGTTGAATGCTGCCCCTTTTGTTCGACTTTTGGGTGCCACCATGGGTGGATACAGTTCACTCATGCTTGTGAGGCATGCTCATCACAAAAGACAAGGTGCAGTACGTGGCGGCCAGCTCCAGCAACATTGCAGTGAGGCCCAGGGACACCATCATCCCCTCATTCCTGTTCTCCACCACACAGTGCTCTGGCAAGTCCTGCAGAGCATCACACGCTTCACAACGGCATCTTCACAGTCAGCTGTCTGGCCACTCAGTCTTTTGTTGCCAATACAGGCTGCTGCACAATCAGGAGATCTGGCAGGCAGTCAGAAAGGGGGTAAAATCGATTGCCAAATTTGACATCATACACATGTACTGAACCGATCGGGACCAGGGCGCCTCAGTGTATGTGCAGTACCTGTGGGATAGCAGGACAAGAAACAACCAGAGTTGATGCAGACAAATATCAATCGCATGTAGCAACATCACAGCAGACCCCACACAATTCTCATTTATGACTTGCACTGGTACAACGAAAGTCTGCTAAGCTGCAGCATATGTCAACATGTCAACGTGACTGCTGCATACCGCAAGGAAGGTGCTGCTGTGCTTGACTATCTCGTGTTGGTGCAGCAGCAATAGGAACTGGTTGCTGAAGTCTTCCCTCTTGCGAGCCCTGTGGTCCTGCAGGGCTTGCAGCTCCCGCCCATGCCCCTGAGGGTCCAGCTTGTGATACTGACTGGCTGCTGACCGTGTCAAGGCTTGCTTCATACGTTGTAGTTCATTTGCCGTCTGCATTGTGCAAAACAAGGTTGCTGCTGAAGTGAATTTTGCTTGTATCGAGCTAGAAGGTGTGTAAAGGCAGCCAAGGCCTGCATTGGGCAAATGCAAAGGAAAAGAAAAGATTGCTTCATTTGTGCAGCAGTGGTGTATCTGAGGGACGAGTGTGTGCAATCACTGCTCTGCCAAACGTGACACCAAAAGCAGGAGTTGGTATCAGAGCTGAAGGAGGAGCTGCAGAAGGAGAGGGAATGCCACGGATGGGAAAGGGCTGGTTAGGGGTGAGGATAAAGGGCAAAGTTGAAGCTGACCTGTGCCAATTGGCTGCTATCTTGCTGTGGAAGTTGGAAGTGCTCGCCAGGTGAAGATGCTGTGATGACGCTCAGCAGTTCTTGAAGTCCCTTCTCATAGTCTTGGTATATTTTGGCTCCATCATAATTTTTGTCCCATAATTTGTTGATTACACCATCAATAACCTGCATGCAACAGACAGCTGAGCAAATTAGTACCTCTGCTTGCACACGTGTACCTTGCAAGGCGTCACAAAATATGCAAAATGGGCCTTGTAAGGCAACATGCATGCCTTATGCATGCAGTCATATGCCAAACAGGACTACTTGTAGCTGAGTACAGACATTTGCAAGTGGTGTTGCAAGCAGTATGCACTGCGCACAAATATCTGCATACAAGTTGAGTATGTGACACTCACATCATCTGCTATTTGGACTCTGCGTCGCAGCTCGTCCTTCTGTGCTGCATCCATGTGGTAAATTTGGGGCTCTGTCAGGTTTGGATGGTTTAGAATACTGTCGAGTAGCCCATCTGCATGCTGCTTCAGGTGTCTCATCTTGCTCTGCAGCACTGATGCGCACACTCAGCCTGTTGGCTTGCAGCACAACATGAGTAGCAAGCTAGTTCCAGTCAACTAGTCTGCTTTACCAAAATTTACAAATAGTTTTATGTGTGCAGGATAGTTTATTTGGCGGAACAAGTGGCACAAGGATGAAAAAGGCATCCTACCCAAGCGCTAAAGAGCCTCTATGCTTATACATGTTCAGCTCAAGTCCTACAAATTTTCATTGTGCTTGCTTCATGTCAATGCTGGCAGCTTGCAGTCCCTGTCCATGCTCATGAGACAGGCAAGAGGACCAGCACAGCTAATGTCATAGGGCCAGCAGCAGCAAGGTAGCTTGACTTGTCAGGGTTGAGAAGATCAATGCCAGCAGCATCATAAAGGTAGCTTGACTTGTTAGGGTACAGAAGACACCTCATTGACCCACGTCACTCGTAATTGGGACAACTGCTTGCCTGTACATATTCCTGATCACTCCTTTTAAGTTGTTCTTGGGCTTGGCTGAGTTGTATGCTCTTAATGGCTCCTGCCTCAACACCTGACATCAATTCTTCCATCTGCAAACATGGCACACTTTGCTTGCTTGTGCAAGACTTGTCTTCCAAAGCTTGTCACTGCCGTGTCATGTCACGAATGCAGGTAACAAGATGCAAGGAAAAGAGAGACACCTCTCAAGCTGTGCAACAGTACTAATGATAGCACAACCTTCATCCAGTGAATGCATCATGCAATGCAGGGTTCAACATAGCACATTTGGTGTAGTGATCCTTTCAGCCCACGGCACAGTCGGCTGTAGTAAGCGTTGCTGCATTGAACCTGCTGTGTATCATGACCCACCAACTTTCGGACACGAACACAGTAGGAAATTCAGGAGGTTTCAGGGCTGGTCACCTCATTCATGCGCACGTACAACTTGGTCAGCACCTCAGCATGCTTCTGTTCCTGAATGGTACTTTCTATGGCCAAGCTCTTGGTGTACAGCTCAGCAAGAGCACAGTCTACTCCTGCTTCTCTGCTCACCTGATAACAAACCATCCACGGGTAGAACTGCCGAATCATGCATGTTTTTGATTGGCCAATCCATAGAGAAGAATTACTTTCTTACATGCTTTGCACCGCCAGTCATGTTGCATAAGCTCTATATGCAGCCATATTACATGCTGGAAAATGGGTATGATGGCTGAAAAGCAAAGCTCTAACCTTTGGGCTTTTGCGGTCACAAGTACTATTTTCTGTGTGCAACGTAGCAGGGGGTCACCTCAGTTATGAATTCGAAAGCCAGGAGCATGCCCAGCAAGGATATGGTCAAGCTGGCTGTCATACGGTTGCTGTTACGCTTCTTGGATCCTGTTGCAGCTAATAAGCCTGACCCAAGCAGGAGGGCACCAAATATCTGCAGTCATTTGTGCTTTTTAACGACTGTCAGCATGACTGCTCAACTGCAATGCAGGTCGAGCTGAATTGCTCGCGCAACTGAACAGCAAGACCCAAGGCATGCACGCTGCTGGGAAGTCTAGTGTACCTGACCAAGCAGTTCAGCAGCCCCAAAGGTCTTGTAAGCTGTCATCAGCATGACAAGCAAGCCAACCACTGTCATGACACCGCCGAGCTGGAACGCGGCAGCCTGCCATCTGGCAACACCTGCGCATGGGACGATGGTAAAATGACGCCGTGTCAAAGCCAGTTGCACGTGCAGGCGTATCGAGTTTCGTGTCTGCTTGACCTACTTTTGCGTTGATCAAGTCCGAAGATATCTTGCATGATTAGCAGCTTGTGCTACAACGTCGCAAGGCCTGATCACAACGAACAGTAATCCTGTTGCAAACGTATTTCCCTTCTGCCAATATTTATCTCGATAGCTCCAAGGGGAACACTGAGGACAGATTCTTAACACATCGCTCCGAGATATGTAAATCAAAAAGTCTTTGCTAGATTGGTAAGCTGCACTAATGCTGCTGCGAGCGTAAATTAGCCATGCGGTTCCATGACTGCAATCGGTCTCCATGGTGACTTCGCGTCGCTGCTTCGGAAGCGACAAAGCTGTCTTGGACTGATCAATCACGGCAGAAACGTAACGCTCGACTCTGTCTTGCCACAATGAATCAAGGCTGTCCATTGCGCCAAATTCACGGAAGCTCAGTCCCTTCCCAAGCACATTTGAACGTCGCTGTATGAAAATCTGAATACGATTGCTCAAACGAGACGACGCTTCGGAGGCATGCAGGGGGATCAGGCACCTATCCTTTTGTATCATGAAAAGCAGGTACAGCACTCAGTAGTAAATGCACGGGACGGCGACACAACATGATACTTGCTGTGCATGTGCGAGATCTGCTGTGCTGCCAACCACCTCGAGTCAGCTGAGCCTCGTATGCGCTGCAGGTGGCTTCCCTATGTGGCGTGCACTGCTTGAACACCCTGCTGCAGGGCCCCACATTCAGCGAGATGGACTTGGGCCAAGTATACCTGTGTTATGTAGACATGTAATTGTCAGTCACCTATGTCATCGTGGACTGACCCTTGATTTATGCAGATTGCGCTGGAGCTAGACCAGCAGGAACGGGCATTCATGGCTGAGGGAGGGATGGAATCAGAGGACTACCTGAAATACATTGCTGAGGATTCAGGCAATGTGGCTGCTGATGGTAACTTCTCTGTCCAGGTTTGTGGTGCCAGGCTGCAGTATTGATGCTAGCACAATGACGATTCATATCACTCACTGCCATGTCCAAATTGCATGTTGCACAAGCATCGTACCAACATCTTGCCCACTGATGTACCACAGCACATTTACATGAGCTGTTGGTCAAGCAGGTACATGTCATTGTCTTAATGAATAGGCTGCTAGATTTTAATCTGTTATGTGCAGGTTCTTGCTAAGGCCTTGGAGGTGTGGGGCCTTGATCTGGAGCCATTGGACGCTCCAAACATGAGGCAATCAGCACAACACCCTGACCAGGAACACGCATTCATATGCAACCTCCAGGTCACTTCCCTAGCTCCTAGCCATGCAACCCTCATGCAGCCGTCATCCTCACCAGCTAAGCTATCATCAGCAATGCCCTTGACTAGTGTAAAATCACTTCTGCTTCTGACAGTTGATGACATGTGGCAGACCTGGATGCAGGAACACTGGTTCACCATCAGGCGTATCTACGGGGAGTTCTGGAACTTCAACTCCCTATTCCCTGCACCACAGCCACTGTCTCTGTTCTACCTGGGGGCATTCCTAGCCACACTGAAGGAGCAGGGCTATACCATCTTTGTAGTGAGGGGGCAGCTGTCCCAGCAGCAAAATGAGGATGCAGGCCATCCAGACAGCCATGGCGCTTGGTTCACACCAGAGCAGGTCAACATTCCTCCCGCTGATGAAGTCTGATGGTGTTTTGTCGTCAGAAGCCCTTCTGCCTGTGCTATTGTGAAACCGGCAAAGCTCAGATCATATGCAAAACATGTGGTGTGATGCCCCAGTCTCAGCCTGCCCTGTGATCGCACAGCACTCAGCAAAGCAGATTGAAACTGTTTCTCCTGGTGCACCTGATTTGCCAAGTCAACAGCCTCACAAAGCATGAGCTGCAGTACACTATCAGCTGCACAGTGCAGAGCAGACAGCAACAGCCTGTCCTGCAACAAGGCTTAGAACAGTATGCACATCACTGCTTTGTGTTTTGTGCACACAGGCCAAGGCAGCTAACAGTCAGGCATCTGATGTGCGGCAGCAAGGCTACTTGAAGGCAGCGCTGCAGGGAACTCTGGACAAGGCCACCCGGGTACAAACGCCTCCCTGGTTTCTACATCATGACAGGCCTGCTGTCAAAGGCATGATTGCCATGTGTTGTTCAGCTGTTTATGATTGCGCAACAGGCATGGAATCCAGTCTACGTTCTACGAGACCTAGCTGCTGTAGCAGGCTGTATTCCCGGGAACACAGCCAATGCCCCGCAACATATGGCCTGCAAACAAGTCTCGGTCTCGACGCTGAAAGACTTATCAACAGCAGCACTTTTTGATAGACAGCAAGCCTCAGGCTGACATTGTAGTCTAGTCTTGGCCATTGTCTCACTACTATGGACCCAAGTAGTTTGGGTGCAAGCACGAGCATACACAGCACACATTTACTTTACATCATGGCACATTGATGAGCTTCAGGCATGTCACAGGCGGGAAAGTTGATCAGTCTGAAGCCAAGAGGGTTTGGTGGGGCCAGTAGGGGCAGTGCAGGGGGGGAGTGGGAGCAGTGGCCTGGTGAGGGAGGGGCCAGCAATAGTGGGCATGGTGCCGAGGATGACGATCTGCAGAGGGCCATTGCTGCCAGTCTTGCAGATCCTGACCAAGGTGGGTTGCCATACAACATAAAACAGTCTGTTCATGTTGATCAGCACAGTACAATGCTGCAAGAGGATGACTCATCCTACCAGGCATGCCTGACAAACACTATCTTGGTACTGCATATACTGCATGGATGTGAGCTCACAGCACATTGGGCATACAGACCAATGGCTGCATCAAAGTGTACTGTATGCAGTAGACAGACAACACGCGCTCATTGTGTGCCCCTGTGCTCCTGAATGAATGCATTTGGTGCAGCAGCATGGTACAGCATGTATACCAGATAGAAATGCAGACAGCATGGTACATCTGAATGTATGCATTTAGTGCAGCAGCATGTGCCACATGCTGAACTTCCTGAAGAAGTGACACTGGGTATGCAGGCCCAGCATCAAGCTCAGCACCAACAGCGTCTGCACCAGCCATACCTTTGCAGTCAGCTTCAGCCAGCACTGCTCAGCAAATACAAGTCACAGGCCCTGCTGCTGTTGCTGCTGTCAGAGCCATGCAGACAGCTATGGCCACTGCTCCAGCAGCAAGTCAGCTGGAGGCCTCTGGTGAAGAGCGTGGAGGCAGAGCAATGGCCCAGATTGTGGATGAGGAACCTGCTGCTGGGCCAGGTCAGATCATGTCTGCTGCCCAAGCAAGCACAAGTCATGACCTGGATGGGGCATTGACACATGCTGACTTTTCCTGAACATGTTCCATCTGTAAGGACTGCAGATGTCACAGATGGTCTGGACGTGATAAAACGTTTGCAGCACTCTCAATGACTGATCAACGGCTGATCAAGAAGTCCAAGTGTTGCTACTTGCAACTTGTCAGCGACAATATCACCAAATTGCAGATGCGTGTTTTTCGCGTACTCCGCCTGCTGTACATCATCCATTGTCAATTGTTGCAGGTTCTCACTAACCTGGAATGTGGAATGTCTGACATCTGCCTAATCGTACCCTGTGCTGTTTAGGAGTACTGGAACTGGCCATTCGGCTGCCTGACAACAAACGCTTGCAGAGACGCTTCAAAGCTGATTCACAAGTCAGCGGCATTGCTGCATTCCTCACCAGCAGTGGGCTGAATATGAATCAGCATGTCATCATGCGAAGCTTCCCAAGAAAGGTAATGCATCAATGCATTTGTCTCAGGAGTGGTGCAATGTCCCATAGAGTGTTGTTTGTCCAACATGATTGGTATGCTAGAGGTTGAGTTGATTGTGCAAGGTTTTGCCATTGACGCACTCAACGCCATTGGATCTGTTGCTGGCCGTGATGGCACAGAATTGATAAGAAACTGCTTCTCAAAGCCTTGTGGTGCCTGGCACAGGCACTAGACAATATGGCAAGCACACTGTCCGATGCTGGGCTAGGAGACAAGGAGATGCTGGTTGTAGACAAGCGAAGATGACTCTGGCAGCAACAATACAGGCACAATTGCTAGGCTTGTACATTGCAGGGGCCATCTTATTTTCACGGAGTTGTCACACCCTCTGTTATCTGTACTGGGCAAGCGCTGGCCACACAGCAATGTGCAGTAAGAAAAATGCCTCTGCAGTCATGTTCAGTGACTGCAGCATGCAAACAGTTGTGCATGTGATAGGTGCAAGCAACTGATCACAAAGAGTATGAAACCCAGGGCTTCCACAACTCAGATGAGGTGCAGGGCTCCACATACTTGCCAGCAAGCAGCTCAGTCCCTTTATCAGGCGGACAATGAAAGCCATGTGGGCCTGTGCCATGGGAGCAACGACATTGACTCAAGCATTGTGCGCAAGTGCAGATTTATGCAACACAAGTGTTGGCAAATGTATATACGTTCGGCAGATATTTGTGTTGGTATATATATTTGTCGCGACGATAAAGAAAAGACGCATGCTTGATCATACGAGGGCAAAAGCGGGGGGGGTGGAGGCTGTACTGCGACGGCAAACAGCATAATATCCATCAATCAATCTCATTGATGAGGCCATTTGAATTCAATTCACATGTATCACATGTCATAACACGTGTTCACTCCAGCTGCTCTCAATCCTGCGCGTGTCAAGGAGCTGTCGCAGCAATCACTGCTGTCCAACTACAACTTCAGCACGGCCGAGTTGCTCGCAGAGTCGCTTTGCGTTCCGCTCCGCACGCGTTGTACCTACATTTTTCTTAGTTCTACCATTTAGTCACTTGCGCACGTCAAGTTTGCGTTGAGTGCCACCACCACCATAGTCGGTAGCATCTCTCAACAGCTGTACCCGCCGGTACGACATGAGAGGACTGGAGGAGCTCATTGCACAGGTAAGTAGCTGCAATGAAAATCTGTTACAGCGGTGTCAGTGCTTACATAACGTCGCAGGCAGCTCTGCAAGCCGCGCCATGGTTATTGTTTTCAGATCAAGGGCAGCTTGTCTGGAACTTTGGCGTCTGTGATCTGCAGGGCAGCGAAGCCGCCAAGTCGTACCCCAGTAGAACAGGACGTCAGCTGTTGCAGTACGGGTACAACGATGGATACTACAATAACGGCTCGTACTGGGGAGGAGGACGGATTGCTGGTGTTGTGATAGGCTGCGTGTGTTTCGTGTTTGCGGTCGTGTTCTGCATTCTGGCAGTCTTGATGCGTCGAAGGAGGATGGCTCGTTACCAGGTAAAGCATTTGTCACATCTGGTTTGCCGGTTGTGCACAACTCGCTGCTATATTCACCATTTGGCAGGTGAAGTGATAATCACCTGTTCTGCTGCAGACAAACAACGCACGCCCTACAACAGGTGCAACATATCCCACTCAAGCCCCTGTCGGTACATATCCTCAAGGCAACACTTACACCAACCAGGCATACCCTCAGAACACAGGAGGCTACAACCCTGCTGTCCCAGCAGGGTACAACCCAGGAGGTTACAACCCTGCTACAGCAGAAGGTTACCCAGTCAAGGGGACCCCAACAGATGGGTACAATGGAGTGCAGATGCAACCCCTATCTCAAGAGAAGCCTGGTTACCAATCAGGCTATCCAACATCTATCTAGAAATTGCCTTCTGCTTTAGCATTTGACACTTCAATTTTGGAAACTCTGTGATAACTAGAGCCAGCACTTGTGTTGTGACATGCATATTGTTATTTGTGGGGTGATATGCCATTGCATAAAGCTGCTTTTAGGCCTGCTCAGTAGACTTTGAATCACTTGGTCTTGATGTGTTTTGTGGGCCAAGGCGTACCAGCTTCAATGTCATTACTTTAAGGTGGTAGACGTAGAAGCATTTGTATTGCTTGGTGTTTTGTATCTGCAGTGTGCTTTCTAAGTCAACAGTGCAGATATGTCTTCTGTACCTACCAGTGAGATGTTGTTGTTGTTGATTAGATGATTTCCCAGAGCAAACAGTTAGGCACGGTATGGAACTAGTGTTGCAATTCCCAAAGCAGCGATTATGTGTACGCGTACGTCATAGTGCCTTTGAGCACTATGCGTACTGTGTCCACAACTGCAGATACAGCTGTAAATACCTGCTCATGCTGAAGCTGCACACACAGGTGTCGTGCAGGGTCATGTAGCAACAGCTCCTGAAATCACACCTAGGTACAGCAGGTCACTGCAGGTGCAATTGCTGCGGACTGCAACGCCAGCACTCATTAGTGGTGATCGCACCAGCCACATGGATGCATGCAAGCGGCTGCTGACACAAGCAGCAGCATAACAGGATTTCTAAACAAGCAGCGCACAGCTGTAACGGGACACAAATGTGCGGGGTCAGGAACAACTTCTTGCAGCTTGCACATGAGTGATGTGAGAACCTGCAGCTGCATGCCGTTAACAGTCAATTACGATTTGTCTAAGCAGCTGCATGCCTAGACCCGGCTAACAGTGTCTGCAGCCCGGTATCTTGTACCACAACAGCTTCGTTCCACCAGCTGCATCTCATTGACTGCACCAATCGCGGTCCTGAGAGCACAGACGGCAAAGTTCTGCCCCAAGTCCTTACCTCGTCGATATGAAGATGCAAGCTGTCTTCGGCGCTATTGCCTTGCTGCTAACAACTGAGCCAGCCGAGGCCCGCGAAATTGAAGCGCAACTGCCAGCAGAGGTGTGCACATGCAATGTGAACTCGACAGTTGGGCTGCTGATTGATCAACCTGTGTACACCAAATCGCGTTGTTTTCAGTTGTCGTTGCTTTCATACAGAGCTTTGGCTTTTTGGAACGGCACTCGAGCGCATCAGGGCGTCAGCTGCTTCAGTATGGCTATTACAACAACTGTGACTACTATGGCAACTGTGGGTACAACTGGTCTGGAGGCAGGATAGCTGGCGTTGTGATTGGCTGTGTTGCCTTTGTATGCGCCATAGTGTTCTTGATCTTGTCAATCTTGATGCGCAGAAGGAGGATGGCTGCTTATCAGGTATGCTGTCCCTGTCCTCAGTCTCTGCAGCCTTGTCTGGCAATCCTTGAGCCAAAGTGTCTGCCGTGCAAGTTTAAAAGCAGAGTACATGGCGCACTAAGTCAAATTGCCAACAGATGATATCAGCTGTTTGTGTTGCATCAACACCCACAATTGCTGTTGCTGCAGAACAATGCTGGCGCCTATCCTGTGGGACAACCTGTTGGAGGATATCCAAATCAAGGTCTGCAGGGTCCCACTGGTGTATATCCTCAAGCTAACACCTACCCCAACCAGGCATATCCCCCAAACCAGGGCTACCCTCAAAATACCGGTGGTTACAACCCAGCGCCAGCACCAGGCTACAACCCAGCGCCTGCTTACCCAGTCACAGGCACACCTGCAAGCGGGTACAATGGAGTTCAGATGCAGCCCCTGCCACAAGAAAAACCAGGCTACCAGGCTTCTGTGTAGAAGCACATGCTATTGGCAACAAATGCGTGCATTTTGAGAAGGTGTTAATGTTCTCTTGTTGCAATGGCAGCAGCCTGGTGCATGTACAACATGAAGAGCATGAGATGGCTGGAGGCTCTTTCCATGCCAAAAGTACCAACTTTGAATGGAATAAAGAAGTTGATGTTTTCTGAATTAAGTTCTGCAGTCAGCATTGTGAAACGCATGTTGTCTAGACATCTAGTATACTTTCCTCAGTTTGAATTGCAGCCTTGCTATCACTACAACAGATTTAGTGTGCCGATGACTGTGTACAGTGTTGCTGTAAAGTCTGGCAGCAGCCGTTGAAGTGGACACAGCATCATGCACAACTTGCTCAGGTTTAAGATGAGGCCCACGCAGCTGGTCATGAAAGCTGGAGTCGGAAGGCACTGTGCTGCCTTGCATATAGGTCGCTTGAAGCTGCAGCTGCACAAGCAGGTCCAGAACAGTCTGGAACAGCATGTGGCAACAGTTTGCATCACGCTTTGTCTTTCTGCTCAGGTGCAGAACAAAAAACAATTGATGTTGAGGCAGCATGGCATAATTTATGCTATAGCTAGTTTCTAACTGCAAATTTCTGAATACAGATGCTGACTGAGAGTCATCTTGCAGCTTCAAGCTGGTCTTTTCTTGCGTATATCTGCTGCAGCTGCTCATCAGCAATGATGTAGCCTAAATGTCGAAGCTCAGTGAGCCCTGCAGTGATACCCACAAGCTCTTTTGGATCAGCCAGTGCAATTGCGCTGAGCAAAGAAATTGCAGTTTGCTGAAGCACAAGTTGACCTGCATACAACGTAATGTGGTATCAGATTTTGAGTGTGTGGGGGCTTGCAGTCTGTCACAGACCTATGCTAGCCTCAATGACCAAAAGTGCTGTGGCTAGCAAAAGGACACACTTACACATTACATTACACTTCTTCGATGTGTCAAGCAAGCTGAGATGAAGTGCAACAAACATTTCACCCTTCGCAGCTGGAGGGGTCACCTGGCAAGTGTCATTGACTGTTCAAGAAGCAAAACAGCTGCTACATGACCCCATCACAGTGAAGCACACACTGTGCTAGGAGGCTCTTGCACAAACCTGGTTGCCAGGTGAAAGCTCTGAACAGAGAAACTAGATCCAGAGCTGGCTCTAAAGGCAGAGGCTCCGACAAACAGCACAGGAAAGGCTCTGAGGCAGTTAGCAAGCCTTGGCTGGGGTGGAACCCTAGATCCCTGTAAGCCCTCAGGGTGCTGACCAGATGCAAGGGCTCCACTGAGGCACCCCACTGAGGGAACATGGGAGCAGACTCACGCTCTGAGTCAGCCTGTTTGCTGAGCTCGATCTCAGTCTGCCTTTCAGACTCGGAGGCCAGCTGCTTGCGCAACTGCAGTGGCACAGTCAAAATGTGAATCAGAGCTGCTTGTTGGATGGTCCTGGCGTCAACAGACATGCACCTTCTGCAGATCAATGTCATAAGGTGATACACCTGTCCTGCATGCGTCCAGCGTTGCATGTCAGTTTAATTTGCCGATGCATGTAAGCTCCATCGTGAAGAGTTTGACATGATGCAAACTCTGATACTGTTTTCGATTCAGAGTAGCAACACCACAGCAGACCATGGCAGGGACATGTGTTAACGCATAACATGTCACTTTTGCCCACACGAAACAGGTGCCGGGGCATGCAGCACATCTCAAGCAGACTGACCTGATTTGATGCCGCAGTCAGAAGCTCTGGCATGACCACCGTCTGGTGTCCCAGTGTTGCATAAGCTTGCAGCAGCTGTGATAGGTCTGACAGCTTAGTGACAGCATTCAGATGGCCAGCAGCCATCCTTCGCACCACAAAGCCAGCAGCAGCATCCAGCATGCTTGAGCATGTGCTGCTGATATGTCCCATGCGTGCGTAACCACCCAGTAGCTTGACTAGGTTACTGGGCACAAAGGGAGCTCTCATGCTGTGCTTGTTGGAGAGCTGGTGGCGCACATCCACTGCAATTGTGTCCAGCAGCGCCCCTACATTTCTGTTATGCCTTCAGTCAGTTGCTGTAGCCATGCTGCTGTGACGCATGGGCTGTGTCGTGTTGGGTACGCCCCTGCTGGAGTGTGTGTGGGGGTGCTAGCAGACAGCACTGGCAGATATATTGCAATATCAGCAGGCATGCATTCAGCAGTCATGAATAACTTCAGGAACTGCATGGATAAGTGGGATTGCAGATGCAGTCCCTAGTGAGATCTGAGTTTTTTAAGTTCAAGCAAAACTACAGGGTGCGATGCACACAGGACACTAGATTGCATAGTATCTGCAATGTAGAAGCACCTGCAATGTTGCTGCTAAGCTGCCTTGTGCAAAGCACACATGTCACACTCACAGCTTGCAGAAGAGCAGTAATACCTTGTTGGGACTGAGCTGGTATTGCCAAGTGGCTGATTGGACTCTCTGTAGGTGTCATGAACATTTGCAAATGCATCGACTGTGTCTGCTAGGTCGTCAGGGGTGAAAGCATCCTTCAACAGGTTGTTGTGTAGCTTCTTGCTCAACTCGGCTGCAATGTTGTCCATGAACCTCAGCATGTCATCATCACACTCTTGTAGCAGCCTGCCGAACGCCCATGCTACCGTGACTAAGTCCATGCAGGCCATGTTGCTGTTGTCTGCCCAACCCCAGGACACTGTATCCCATTGCCGCTGGACCACAGGTACATCTGTGTTTTCATTCACTGCTTGGTGCTGACTGATGTCATAGTGAACGACAAATGTCTCCAGTAGCTGGCCAATAGCTTTGCATTTGAAGTTCAACTCGGCAAAGCCAGCTAGCATATCAATGGGGTTTTTCAGCTCTGTCATATTGCAGCGTGCAGCGTGTGCCAGCTCTGCTAGAGTGATCTCCAGGGCATTGGTGTCAGGGTATGCTCTGGATAGATAGGCTAGCTTCTGGACGGCTGTGCTTGCTAGAGTAGAGTCTAGCAAGGGTCTTTGATCAGCCACAAGTTGCAAGACTTGGGTTGAGCTTTGTGCTTTTCTTAACTGATCTTGCAGCAGCTCTTGGGCCGTCGACAATGCCTGGAAAGAAACGCGTCGCTGCGGCGGCTGTCTTGTAGAGAATATTGCACCCATGACAGGCCTCGCATGTGCTGAATTGCCCGGGGACAGCCTACGACCTCCAGTATTGATGTGCATGCAAGGACTGCCGGAGACTTTCTTTTCAACCGTGCCATGTCCGCAAGACTTGTGCGAGCCTGGGATGAGGATGCTTGCATTTAACATGTGAAGTCCATTGCGCGGACTGTTCCAGCAGGGCTGCCTGACAAGCATAGCAGATTGAATGCAGTGTGGGAGTCAAACAATGATAGGCATGTAAAATTGCTCCATGAAAGCAAGGTCTGCATTTCACCAAGCTCTGCACATTAGTGTATCTTTGGGAACGTATATCTGAGATCCAGTCTATTAAGGAAAGCAAGGGAGGTACAGGAACTTCATGATATTCAATAGGTGCTTCATGTTGTTGGGCAATTTAGGCAATGGGACTTTGAGAGCTTGGTGGCCATCGTGGGACATGCCAGCTTGAGTGTAGCCTTGGTAACAGACATGCATTGCAGCAGAAGACAAAAGCTGTTCCACTCAAGCTAGCTTGAACAGCATTTGTGTATGGTGTCAATCCATTGTCAAAATACATACTCAACATGCATGTGAGTGAGCCACAGTACATTTCCAGATGTTGATGGCAGAAGCTTGCATGCCTGCCAGCAGACTCGTCGGCAATTGATAGCAATCAGGCCTTCTGCAGATCTCAGCTCATCTGAGCAGTGCATTAGTTCAGCGTTGAGGGCTTGGTGCCTCAGCATCTTCCATGGCTGTCAACTGTGCTGCCAAAAAGGGACCAGGTATGATGGGGCCAGGCCTTACACTGGCACCAGGCATCTGCAAGGGAGCTGGAGCTCCATCAGGCAGAAATGAGACAGGCCCTAAGGTCTGGGTTGGCTCAGGTGGGTGAGATGAATTGTGAGGCTTGTGAGTCTCCTCAGGAATTGGTGGGGGTCTAGGTGGTGGGGGACCTGGCGGTGAGGGGCTAGGAGGCAAGGGTGGGCTGGGGAGTGGGGGCGGTGAGGGCTGGGTGCTTGGGGGTGGGGCTGGGTTGCAGATGCAGGCTAAGTTGATCAGTCCAGAGCTGGCGCCTAGTTCTTGTTGCACAATACACCCTGCAGGAATGCTCATCTTGTTACTGTACATGGTGCCACGTCAACATAGTATGCACAAAACTGCAGGATACACTACTGACAGAACTCCTGCTAGGTATCTGGTGCTAGCAGGGTGTTCAAGTGTAGCATGTCAGTCATACCCCTCATGTCAATTGCACATACCAATGCATCACTGTGCATGTACCACACAGGACAAAGTGCACAAGAGAACTCAAGGTACAGAATCCAGCTTGATAATGTCACTTGTCAAGGGACTAGTTGCAAATTTGCACAGGCAAGCTGTAATTGTGGCAGCTGGCTCAGACCTTGCGGACAGTCCACAACTGGTGGCTGCAGCTGCAACAGTTGTCTAGCCTTTACTGCTGAGGACCCTGAGCCACCTTCAGTAGCAGTTGCAGGAAAGCTCGGTGTTGTTACCTGCAGACATGCCAATGCCCTGTGTCATTGCTCGGACTGAGCTAATCTAGCCAGTCCCAGCAACAGTTGACGGATAATCTTGTGCAGCATGCAATATTGATCTGCTGCACAATTCAGAACATGAAGCGTGTTTTATCACTGCGTACCCGTGAAGCTTCAGCAACGGAATTGTGCAGCACTACGTGTACACAGGCCACAGCCAGCGCTGCAAAGGTCAGCCAGCTATGTTGCATGACGGTGTTATCTGTACACCCTCGCTACGGCTCACGACTTTGCGTGACGCGGTCAGACCTCGGCATTGGTTCCAAGGCACTAACCCGCTTGGATGCAACTTTGATTCTGGTCTTGATCAGCTACATTGGCTGACAAACGTCGCATTCAGGCTTGGTGACTCTTTGACTTCATTTTCTCAAAAAATAGAGTTCACGCGCTGCGTCTAAAAGCGGCGTGCGTTTAGCAGAGCACAGTTGATCCGTTGATTCCGTTACTGTCATGCATCATTACTGCTCAGCACGTGATGCACAAACAAAAACGTATGGGCACTCAAAATGGAGTCGTACGTAAAAGGACAAAGCTTGCTGTTAACAACGTTGCGAATTGCCAATTGGCTAACATGGACTTACTAGCACTCTGATTTACTTCGTTAGCCTGCCACGCATGTACAGCAAGTAACACGTGTTACGCATGCCATGTGGCAGAGCTGGTCCAGCTCAGCTGGACTTGCTGGGGCCAGCATACTTGACTAGATTTGTGTTTAGAATTTGCTCTCGCTCTATTGTAAATCTACCTACATGTGGGTTTCTACTAAACATTTTCTACTGTAGCAAAAGCCAATTTTCGAAGATTGGTTGCCCGCCGTCACTTTGATGATGCACTGCGTTGGACACATTTGTTGTTGGTCAATCCATGACCAGGTCTAGAAAGCAGGTGCCGTAGCCTGCTGCCCTACACATGTTTCAACCCTTGATCACAGCAATTGGTCTGAGCTTGACTACAAGCTTGGAGATACCAGCATTGTGACATGTCTCCACTACCTGCACCAGTCAGCGCACAATTGCAAATCAAACCCACAGTTTGACCTTGATTTCAGCTTTGCTGCCAAGCTGTGGAAACACACAGGCAATCGCAAGGCACTCGGACATTGTACTTGAGGATTTGGTCTCTGCAAATGTTGATAGGCTACACCCTGTTAATGTCTGCATCTGCATATTTAGAAAGACCACAGCCATGCATCAGCGTCATTCCTGCCAGGTGTAACAGCAGCAGCGACAGCACCTGTGAGGCCCAGGAACACATCATACATCGTTTGGCTGACTGTGAGCAACGCAACATGGCAAGGTTATACCTGTGACACATCCTTGTAGCTTTCAGGAGCCTCCTCAGCAATTAGCTTCTCTGTGGCTACCCTGATGGTCACCCCACGGCTCTCACACAGCCTCATCACCTGCACTCCAAATCAGAATCATGAACCCATAACTGAGCAACGTCAGCAAAGCTAGCCAATATTGTTTGATCACTTTTGTGATCCTGCAGTAATGCAAGCTGCAGGGACTTTGGAAGAGGAGGCACGACAGACCTGGGCATGATGCCGCTCACCAAATGCATACAGTGTGAAGCTAGACTTCTGACCAAAAGCCACATGCAGACAGAGGGTGAAAGAGGAAGGTAGGCATCATCATAATTTGTTGTGGCCGTGAGCGCACAGGCAGCTTGTGTGACTTGGGGGCGGGGGGGGGGGGTGGGGGATCACACCTCTTTGTATCCCAGGGTCTTCTTGGACTGGGCTCTGCTCATGGCGCGGCCAGCCCCATGGCAGGTGCTGCCAAAGGTCTGCTCCATTGCGCCCTGGGTGCCCACTAGCACATAGCTGCTGGTGCCCATGGAGCCCCCGATCAGGACAGGCTGCCCACACTTCTGGTACCTGCCCCACATTGGACATGCAAGTGTCAGGGCAGGGCAGGGCAGGGCAGGGCAGGGCAGGGCAGGGCAGGGCAGGGCAGGGCAGGGCAGGGCAGGGCAGGGCAGGGCAGGGCAGGGCAAGGCAAGGCAGGGCCAGGGCAGGGCATGGGTATGGCAGGGCAGGGCAGATGGACGTCAGGGTGACACCTGGCAGAGAAAGGGCGTCATTTCTCATAAATTGTTGAATGACAAGCATGCTGGTTCACCCGGCTGTGTTGCCATATCACAATACATGCGAACAAGATGTATGATGTGTGACCATGGTAGGTGTAACATGCTACTCTCTCTACAAAGGCTGTTGCTGATTTCCACTGGAGGTTGGACAAATGAGAGGGAGCTGCGGGGTTGACCTGTCAGGGAGGGAGGGGTGGCCAGGGGGATAGGCACGGGTGGCTCCCTTACGGTGCACCAGCAGCTTCTTCTTCTGGCCATCCACCTGGTGCTCTTCTTCTTTGGCTGTGTTGTGAGTGACATCATACACCATGTGCATGCCCAGCTGCAGCAAGACACACCCTGCTCATCTCTAGCACAGTAAAGTCCTTTTGAGGGGTGCAATTATGATATGATGCAAAACTCGTATGGAGCAGGCACAAAAGAATTTGCCAAGTCACTGTTTCTGTCATGCAAGCACTCTCCTGCCCGCATTCATGCTGCAATTCATGTTGCAGGCCTGTTTGCAGCAGAAATGCAAGAGCGCTCAAGCCACAGCCTGCTACCACAAATCTGGCCAGCAATCAAACAGCCAAGCGTATCACAGTTCTCCGCCTACACATCCAGATTTCATGCTCTTCATTGCACCATTACCTCTCGAGCAGACTTGCCGAAGGTCTTCTCAAAAGCACTGCGCACTTCTGACACGATAAGGGAGCGATTGGCAAAGGCAAAGTTGGCAGCAGCAGCCATGGCTGCCAAGTAGCTCTGCCCTTCAGGGCTGTGAATGGGCATGCAGGCCAGCTGCCTGTCCACTAAACGAATCTTCTCTCGTGCTAAAGCCCTGTCTGACGCTGACAAGAAGTCCGTGCATATCTGCAGGACACGAGCTCTCAGCTGCAATGTCGTCGATGTCACAAGGCTGAGACAGCTGGCATACATGCTGACTTGCCACCCTCTCAGATTCCAAACGGTCGTGTTTTTGAAAACATTCTAACGGAATGTGAAAAGGGGCAAAACGGTTTCGGTGTGGCCATGTCACGCCCGTGTTTAACTTGTTACACCAGGGTTGCAGTGAGCGTTTGGCTGTTTGAGCAGCACTGAGCAATAGTTGACCTGGTGGCATGCATCTGTATGCAGCTGACGTCAATCTGATGATCACTCAATATAGAGCTGAACTAAATCCAACATTTCATTGCTGCTTGACAGTGCTAGCATAGGTCACAGTAGCAAGGGGGACAAGACACTTTACCTGATGGCCAAGGCCGCGTGAGCCCGTGTGGATCATGATGCACACGGTACCTTTCTTCAATTGCATGGCTGCAGCTGCCTCCTCATCATATACCTCATCTACCACCTACGCACATCACACATGTTGGCATCTGCCAGCAGATCATGCTGAGACTGCAGCAGAATGATCAGGACAACTGCAAAGCTGCTGGCCTGGTGCCTTGCGAGTCAGCGTGTAATGAGGCAGTCTGAGATGAGTCACCATTACATGAGTCAATCTGAGGGACCACCAGCTGATGATTCGTGACAGTCACATGTGCAGGTGGCCAGATGCAGGTGCTAAAGGTAAAAGCCAGATCTGACATTCTCGCAGCAGCATCACAAAGGCATGTGAGTCTGATATATGTCTCATGTGGACATCGTAGGGGGGGGGCAGGGGAGGGGGGGGGGCAGGGGGGGAGGAGGGGGGCAAAGATGCTAACCTGTACTTCCACGTAATGGTTGCCAGCTCCTAGTGTACCTAGCTGCGTCCTGCCCCGCTTCTTTGCACGATCACTCACCTGCATATCAGTACCATCAGAAATGTCACCATGTCAATGACCATCAGCTTCCGATACCATGAAGCAGCTGGAGTGACATCATCTCTAGGCTAAGCTAGTTTGCAATGCACTGCAGTACAGGTCTTGTGCTTAACATGAGGGCCATGTTGCCCATCAGGAATACACTTTTTGTCAGGTTTCAAAACATGCTTTAAGGATGCGTGTGTCATTGCAACAGCACAGCACAGCCCAGCCCAGCACAGCACAGCACAGCACAGCACAGCACAGCACAGCACAGCACAGCACAGCACAGCACAGCACAGCACAGCACAGCACAGCACAGCACAGCACAGCACAGCACAGCACAGCACAGCACAAAGTGATGGCACACAGCCTGACCCAAGGAAGAGTTACACTTTGGAAAGCAACAAGGAGGGGCAGACCTGTGAAGCATCTGCTTTTGGGTAGCAACCAAATTCCTCACAGCTGTCAGAGTCTTCAGGCCAGGAGTAGCCATGCTTTTTGGTCCAGCCCATGCCGGTGGTCAGCACCTCATTCACATCAGCAGGGGTCAACCTGTCATACCATTATCAGGTTTGCTGGCCACAAAATTGACAATCAGAATATGCTGCTGCAGCTTCATATGCATCTGCAGCAGCATGCCCTGTTATTCCTGAAGCATGCAGGGTGAGGTGTTAGCCTAAGTACATCAAAGCCATGTGCCTTTGAATGAACGGAACTTACTTGAGTTCACTCTTACCGCCAACGCCCACAGGCACTTGGTGAAACAAGTTGTCAGCCATCTTGGACTTGAGAGGTTTGACATCCTCCTCTGTCAGATCTGTGTGCACCAAGTTCTGTTGCATTAGGGAGGGCATACTAGTAGAAACGCACTGGTGTGGTGTGTGAGCAAATGCTGGTTGCACAGCAGCTGGTGCTATAGCCAAGCTTCAGGTAGACAGCAGCAAGAGTAAACAATAGTAGCTGATAGTGTGAACAAGTCACAAATCAACAAATGGTAACAGCCAACAAGGGTGTCTTTGTTTGAGTCTCATTTTGGGCTTCCGGGCATTAGGATTCTGTGGCATGTGCTACTTGTTAGCAGGACTTGGCGTTGCAGCTGTGCTTGATTTCCTGCTGGCGTTGGTCAAGAGTACACAGGAGAACCATGCTGTAAACTACATACAAAGGCTTGACAGCATTTGCGCAAAAGATTATAGTCTATTGCGTCATGTATAAACGCAATACAAGCATGGCTGTACAAACTGTGTCAAGACATGACCTGGTTGGCTTTTCAACACATCACCAGGGCTAAGAGTACAGCTTGCAGTATGTGCTTGTTGGTGTGTCAAATATGCCAGGGCCCACAATGTGACTTTTTGTGGACAATTTGGAGAAGCACACCTGAGCGCAGCAGTCTGACACCACAGTTGATGTCGAACCCCACCCCTCCAGGAGACACGACTGCTTTGGGGTCAGCCAGATCAAATGCAGCTACATTACCCACAGCAAAACCATACCCGCTATGTATGTCTGGCATTCCAATTGAGCTTCCCACGATTCCTGTGTGGATTCATGAGAAATGCACTTATTGTATGCAATCTCGCAGAGCTAGACTCAGCTGAGGAGAAAAGCTTGAGCTCAAACCTGGAAGCGTTGCTACATTCGCTAATTGCTGAACAGCGCCAGTAAACCCTCCAGTGGCTGTGTGAAACTCGTTGCTGACCAATTTCAGTAGCTCAGGGCTCGCATAGAACTTCGCCGGGACGTTCATGCCTTTTACTTGGCCTACAACGATAAGTTCGAGCTGCTGAGGGCATGCTGACAGGTGAATTGGTGTCAGCAGACGTGTATTCGCAACAAATGCTATGATGGAGGAGTTGAATCGCGACATGTCGAAGCAACTCCAGGCCAAGCGGTTCCCGACACTGCATGCGTGCCTGCATGCGTGCCTGATCACCTTTCGGAATAACGTAAATCAGGTCGCTCTCGCGCTGCAGAAAGTCCATGTTGCTCATGAGCTTCTCCACAGCCGCCTGCGCATTGCCAGCGCTGTTCTCTTTGTACGACTTCTCAACCTCTTCCTCCTCGTTGCAGTCTTTGTGATTCCCGGGGTCCTTTGCGGACTGCTGCAACCGCTCCGCTTCGATGTGACCCCCAGCCATATCACTACTGATGCTGACAAACGCGCCCGACAACTGAGCAGTCGAGTGTATTGCTCCTGGATGACAAGAAGTAGCTGCAGGCGAAGAAGATGGGTTTTACTAATTACGAGTGCATTGTCAATGGGTAAACGGCTACTTGTCTTGTCCTGTTTGATGGCCATGTTTCCATGGAGACCATGCACTGCTGCTCTGCTATGCCTTGTGTGACTGAGTTGTTAGGGGGCAATTAGCACCATCAACTGCAAACAAATCCGATCGGCATAGTCATCAGTTTGTCAAAGTTCACATGGCCTGGCAGTCAAATAACGGTCAGTGTCCTTCTGCATCAGGTGGAACAGTGTCTGCTCTGTCCTTCTGGAAAACATATGCCTTGTTGCGGCGATACCTCAGTCATCTCCCTCTCTCTCTCTCTCTCTCTCTCTCTCTCTCTCTCTCTCTCTCTCTCTCTCTTAATGTTTGAGGCCTACGTAAAAGGGCTTGTAGCCGTTTCCTGTCAGTCAGTCAGCGACTTTCCAATCATTCATTCATTGATTAGATTTTGAAGGTCGTTGGGGCCAACCATGACCTTTCACATGTGAAGAACAGTCTGGAATTGTGCACTAGTCCATAGTGTGTTCCGCTGTTGGCGTACATCAACACCGCGCCACTGGCATTGCTTTGCAGGTTGGAGTGAGCACATGGCTGCGGTGCAGCAACGCACCCATCAAAGCCTCAAGCAGACATCATCTGAGCTGTTCAGGCATACCAGTGCGTCTGACAAACGCTTCAACCAAGTATCCCAGAACTGCGAAGCCCGACGGGGTCAACTAGTTTCAATACAGCAAGACCTGTTGTACATCACCGAGACGCTGAGAAGGCTGCAGCGGTTGTGTGACCTGCAGTCGTCTGATGTCCCTCCGGAATCAGCGTGACCTAGCACAAACTACTTGACTTATACTTTGTCTGGCAATGAGTAGCAAAATCTGAGCTGTATCATGCTTAGAGGCGAAAATCACTGCATGCATTTATTACACGCAGTGTTGCGTACGTGTCCAGATGACTGTTTTTGCTGGATCTAAGGATAATATTTTTGCAGTCTTGGCAACAGTGAACTGGCATCACCGTGTCAAACAATGTCTGAATAATCTGTATCATATGATGTCCCTGTCACAGGAGGCGGGTGGGCTGTTATGTGTTCTGCTGCTTCAAATGTATTGTGACCCTTGGTGCCCTGTAAGCAAAAGCTCATGCTGCCGACGATATTAGGTGCTCTGTCATTGGGAGTGTGTGACCTCAACAGCTCAGCAGCATTGCAGTAACAGCTTCAGACCATCAAAAGTGCCACAACTGTTTACCACCATAATCAGAGTGTTGTGCACTGCACATGAGGTGCCCATTCTAGGCATTGAGCGCACATGCACAAAGTGTCGAGGTTGTGCCCTCACAGCTATGTTGAGGTTGTGCCCTCAGAGTCATGTTGAGGTTGGCCCTCAGAGTGAGGTTGTGCCCTCAAACTTGTGTTGAGCTTTTGCCCTCATAGTCATGTTGAGGTTGGCCCTTAGAACGACATTTTGTCCTCAGTTTGATTTGTGAACTCAATCAATAATATATCCAGTTGGCCTTGTGCTCACTGTGTTTCTGGCCCTGGAGCTTGGTGATGAACAAAGACATTCACAGTTGATGGGGGGGATGTTGCAGTGTGACAGTGTATTACAGTGTATTTCGGCGTGACGCGGCCCCTTCACAGCTCGTGTACCTTGTCAGGACATAGCTCTGCAACCAAGCGAGCTTTGATGTGTGCCTGATAGCACTGAGCCAGTTACTTGTACAGGCAAATGTATCCTGTAACAAAATGATTGCCTCCCCTAGCCTTCTAGACGCAACCCAGGCCCCGCCCCTACAGACTTTGGCTTGCATCAGGCCTTTTCGACTAGCCATTGCAAACGCAACATGATTGTGCATTGTAAGGTCGTTAATACGTCAAGCAACCATCAAGATGTGCTGATGCTTTCATGTCAATAGGTGCAATATCTGACTGTGCAAGCCCTCTCAATCACAGGCGCAGTATCACTCTCAATAAGTTGTATAGATAATCCATGCAGTCTGAATGGCCCACAGTATCGAGGCTTGACTATGTCACGATCAGGTCCTAGCATAGGGCATGTCAACTCAGACCAGACTCCGCAAACATCACAAAAAAGAGGTTGCTGCTGTTGCAAGGTAGCGTTTTGCAAACAGACGATCATGTTGATGCGCGCAGCAATTGACTTATGTCTGGTCTACAGCATGGACGCAGGATACTCCATAACAAGATCTTTCCTAATATCTTGAAGGCTACTGCAGCCTGCCAGCACCATAGCCAGTTCCAGCTCCCTCTTCAGCAGCTCCAGTATCCTCTCAACCCCCTTCTGTCCATCCAAGGCCAGCCCAAACATGACAGGCCGCCCAAGCAGTACAGCATCAGCTCCTAGTGCTAACGCCTGCACAGCAAGACTCATACTCCAACTGGAAGCTGCTGCAAACAGGTACCCTAGCACCAATGGTCTGCGCTCTCATGCACTCACGGTCTCAATGCCAACATGCCAACCACAAAGCCTCACAAGGTGTGGTGAGACCATGCAGACACTCACAGCAGCTTCTCTGTCATGTCAAAGTGCACAGTGGCAAGCTGAATGTTCCAAAGCAACAAGTGCTTGCAAGTGAGATTGACCAACCTTGAGCACATCAGTACCCCTCCTGATACCCCCATCCATGAGTAGGGGGACCCGAGTCCCTATTGCACGGCGCACAGACGCAACCATGTCCAGTGGTGCTGGGCTGTGGTCTAGCTGCCGCCCTCCATGATTGGAAAGCACTATACCATCTACGCCAGCATCTACAGCACTACGTGCATCTCTGGGGCTCAACACTCCCTGCAAGTTGCGCACATGCTGCCAGTGTTACGTGAGGGTGGCTGTCAATGCATGGCAACTGCGGACCAAGTACACAGCCTCATGTGCTGCACGTTATTAGCTGACAGCATGAAGGTTGTATTTGGGCAGATGTGCACACAGTTGACACAGCAATCCAATATGCATGCATACATGGGAACAGCACAAGGTTGAAGGTGCCAAGTAAATAGACAGACCTGTGCATTTCAGAAACACTAAGCCGCGCAATCGCTGATATGCTGTGCTGCACTGTTGAGTATTTTGCAGTGTGCATGCTGCATGCATGATTGCTTGGGACACTTGTCAGGAGGCTGATGCAACCATATTGCAAGCCTCAGAAACAGCATGACGCTGCAACAGTTGGCTCATTCAGCAAAGCAGGCAGATGCACCTTGACAAACAAGGGAATCTTTGTGACTGTCTTGACCCATGTGACAAAGTCCCAGGTCAAGGTGTCATCCATGTTGAAGTTGAATATGTTGACAGTGCCTGCTGCGCTAATTTTGTCATGTGGCTGTACTCTTAGAGACAGGTCTTTCAGGTTCTGATACGCAAGATCCTCTCTTATCCGTTACCTGCATGGCACTGCAAGCTGCATGCAGAGATCATTCACGACAGCAACTTTTGCTTTGCGAAGTGCAGGAAATTCATAGCTGCAGGCTGTTAAGTGCACCCTGGCAACATACGCAACACAAGAACAGGAGCAAATAAAGTGATGCGGGGATGTAAGGGATGCACACAGCCAATTTTGATCACAACAAGCATAACAGGCAATCTCTGCAGTAAGCAAAGCGTGTTGCTGACTTATTCCGCTCATCTGCTTCTCTGTTGCCCACCCGAGGGGAATCTACAGTGACCATGATTGCGCCATACCCTGATCTCTCTGCTTCTGCAGGCGGTACATGTGATTGAGTCTGCTTTCTTTACATTCATGCTTGCATGAGCTTGATGACATGTTGGTGCTGCATGTGCCTCTTGCAAGTCAACAAACAAACGCTATAGCACGACAGGAGATGAATTGTAGAATAGGTGAAGCGCAACAGTCCTTCAGTGTGTCTGTCTTGTGTTCGTTCTGGCTGTCATGTTGCGGCGCAGCCGTCAACAGTGCTGAGTTGGGTGAACGTGGTATCTGCAACTTTTGCATGACACAAGTGGACAAAAACGCAATTCAAAATCACCAGGCTGTGTCAAGATGCATTTGAGGGATGAATCAGCAGCTGCTACATTGTATTTGTGAACTACAAAGTGGGTCTTACTTCGAATGAGGGAAGCTGTAAAGTCTCTGTCTCGCTGCACATACAGCTGGAAGATGATCAAAGGGGAGCCCTTACTAGCCTTTGCCACGTCTTCTAAGCTGGTTGTGGCCATTGTAGATACAATCTGTATGCACGACAGACTGCATGTGGCTGGTTGTATAGCAAGCGCAGCCTAGGGCTGCTGTTGTGCGATGTGCAGACAAAACAGCAGCAGCTGCAGGCTGGCTGATCAGTACTACAGCCCATTGTTCATCTTCTAGCATTTGAGTGACCAGATGCGTTTCAGATTTGAGACACTGAACATGTCCAGCAGACAGTTCTGGGTGTCTCAAGGCAAAAATATGAAGCAAGCTGTGGTACAAGCATATTTTGCTGCTTATAGGGGTGCTGAATCACTGCATGCTGCTTGCATATGTTGTGCATTATGAGATGGAACTTCAATGACTTCTGAGTGATATGCATGCAAGGTCTGCCTTCCAACGAAGGCAAACATGGAAGAGTAGGTACGGGTGTCCAAGCACAAAGCATAGGCCTGCATGGCGATCATTGCTAGCGTGGGTGTTGTACCATGGAGGTGTTGGCCTTGACTGCTGCTCTGGCTGTGGCAGGCTCCCCCTCCTTGTGGGCCATCAGCATGGCAGACATGGGGGCCACCAGCACCGGCATGGACAGCTTCCGGCCTACCAGCAAACCAGACCATCAGGTGAAGAAGCATCAGGACCAAAGCGGATATGCTGTTGTTGGTTGATCCATGATGGCAACAATGCAATCACAGCCGTATGTCTGTCTGCTTTGCAGTAAGCTGTTTAGCATACCCTGGAGGACAATGCAAGAGCTGCAGCTGCAGCCATGCATCAAAGCAGTAACGTTCATGAGCCATGTATGGAGCCCTTGTAAGACACAGGCCTAAGCTTGTGCTAGTGTGCTTTTGAATACCAGCTGGCCCAGGTTTTGATCTCAGACACTCAGCTACCATTGAGTCCGTATAAAACTTGACACACACAGATGTGAGTGTCATGCTGATATGCAACAACAATGTGCAAACTGCCTGGACACTCTTGGTTTCAGGGAACCTACCTAGAAGTTCATATGTCAGGTCAATGTTTGCAACATTGACCATGACCCTTGGCACAAGTCTGAGCCTCTGGAATGCTTGCCTGTTGTCACGCACTGTTGTCTCTGTGTCTGCGCCGGCTGCAAAGTAGTCATGGACCTGCAAGCACGTTTGGGTAAATTAGTCATCTGGACCTGCTTGCAGCTGCTCAGCATGACAGGCGATGCTTACAGCTTTGGGTAGCACTCTCAGGGCTAGTGCATCAACCTCCTCAAGGTTGTAGAACTTGAGGTCCTCACTCATGTCCCAGTGTCAGCTGGTACTGCGACTAACCTGCATGCATGCATGCCGAAACCGTGTGGAACAGGCTAATCAGCTTAAAAGGTACATTGCGGGCAATAACCATGTGTACCTGACAACAGCAGTGTGATGAGAGTACTCTGATGAACACTTGTTGCGGCACGTAGTTTTAACGACCCAAAAGCAGTGATCAATACCCCGAAGAGTTAGCTCTGTCACTGCTGTCTGCTCCGTACCTGGCGACTTGCCTCAAACGGCCCGACCGCGATTTGCGCTTGGCAACGTGGACTTGACCTTGAAGCGAGTAGCGAGTTAGCGAACGACTCTGAAACGATGGCGAACGATTCTGAAACGCCTGCTAGCTACGGTTTGAGCGTTTCGAAACGCCTGGGCAGCATGGCCTTGCGGCAGGCCACCTTGCTGGCATATTTGCAAGCATGACGTTGACATTGCAGCTTCGGGTGCTGGCACAGACGGTGAGAGACATCGCAGTCAGCCTCCCCGGCAGTGGCTCCGGGTTCGCCACCAAAGCTGCAAGAAGGCGAGAACAGGAGGTGATTCTTGTCTGCAGGCCGCCCCCGCGGTCACCACATTCACCTCTCGTGCCAAGAGCATGATGACAACACATCTAAACAATTTCTGATTGTCTCCTTGTTGCCACAAAGCAAGTTGCCAGCATGCCTGCAGGCACAGCTGCTTCCTTTTGGGAAAGCTCTGAAGGCCTTTTTAGAGAGAGTAACATCTCCAAATGCGCATCCAGACAAGGCTGCAGCAGAAACCAACAATAACTCGACGCACAAAGTCCTGCAGTTTGTCAAGACACTTGCGCAAGCGACTAATGCTTACCCTCCAGCCATGGCTGAAAACATAGTTTTTGTCTTGCGGTGCGCTACTGTTAGATCTGCTGCTTGTTGTGAACATTGGCAAGGTTACCTGCACCACCAGCTCCTTGAGTGTTTACACAAGTGGTCTTCCATTGATTATCAGTCATGCCTGTGCTGCATGGTGTAGACCTGGCATCTCCACATACCACAATCATTCGCATGACATGTCATATGTTTGCATACACATACACATGATCAGCTGCAGGGGGATGTTATACATGTGACATGAGAATGATTGCCTATGCAGAGACCCACAGACAGGCAAGCCACGCACAGTGCGCACGCTGCTGCGCACCACAGGAGGAGACTGCAGTCAGGCTGTTGGCAAAAGCATGGCTACCTTGTTTGCCGGAGCAGGAAGTCCATCCCTGTTCTATTGGGATCAAGGCATGTGGCAGCTCTCAAACAAAGCAGCAGGTGCAGTCTTGCAGATCAGACTGCTCTTCATACCGTCTCTGTGTCCGTCAAGCTGCCATCGCAGCATTTGTCACAGCATGTCTTGTCTTCAATGTTTCATGGTCTGATCTGCAGATGGCAAGCGGCAAGTGGAAATAAGTCACATACTGCATTTGGGTCTCTGCGAAAGTTCACGCCACACGCTGCTGCATCTGCCTACATGCTGACAGAAGAGGTGCAAACCCATGTCTCACTGGCATGCAGGTTGTAAGTCATTGCAGCAACAGTCTCTGTGCCATCCCATTGCTATAGCTCATTGACAGCCTTGCATTGCTGACACAAACAGCATCACAATTGCCCACCTGTTAGTTGCATGTGCAGATGAAACTGTGGTGCAAGATGCAAGGGCCAAGGCAGCAGCTGCAGGTGTGCCTTCTTCAGAGCCCATGACATTGGAAGAGCTGGAAGCAGTGCAAGCCAAAATGGCTGCCAAGAAGCGATTTGGTGTACCCACCGTGCCCAATGACTTCCTCAACGAAGCTGCTCCCTTCACAGATGCAGCTTTCAGAGATGTAGCAAGCACCACAAGTGATATTGGTGTTGTGAGGCAAGCAGATGTTGATGGTGCAAGCAGCAGTCATGCGGCAGCTGCTGACGCAAAGCCTGCGCCTGAAGATGTGCAAGAGTTGCTTGCTGAAAGCCCTGAGGCTGGTGGCAACAGCCTTGCTGAAGATGAAGCAGAGGGGGATGCTGACTTGGCAGCCGTCAAGGTGAACATGAAACTGTTCAACCTTTGTACAAATTCTGACGCGCAAGCTTGTAAATTGCACTTCAAAAGTTGCAATGCACTGCTCATGAAGCACTGCTCATGAAGCAGTGTGAAACCTACAGGTTATTTCCCCTGTACCTGCCGCATCTCCATTTTTTGCTTGAGGTAGAGATGTGGGCAGAGACCCAAATGGCATCATCTCCACATGCAATCATGTTTGTGGTTGCATCTTGACATGCCAGCTGAGTACCTCTCCAGTATGCTACTTCACGCAAAGATACTGCAGACACAGCAGTCAACTTACAGCTGCCATCTACCACGCTGTCTCAAGCTTGACTGAAACAACTGCACATGGCATCTCAAAGCACTGCAGCAGACTTCTAAATCAGTTTGTATCTTAAGGTTTGGGTGATGTCTGCTGGTACTGTAGGCCCAGATACAGAAGCTAGAGCCCCTGTTAGCTGCCCTGGCAGCAGTGCCCTGGATAGACCCTGGTGCTGAGGATGGGCAGCGCGTGCCCTACATCAAAACTGCTGTCCTGGATGAAGTTGAAGGCATGGGTGCGTCATGCTCTGCCTCCTCTATGCTGTCAGTACTGTGGACTAGGCAATACTCGATTGCTTGTGGTGTTGTAAGCGTGCAGTGCAGTGAGTATGACACTAGCAGAAATGCAGCTTTGAGTCAAGACTAGATGTATGTATTGCACTTTGCTTGACTTTGAGTGCAGGCCGCTTGTGATGCCAACAGGTATCAGGCTCTGTACGCCAGTTATGATAGAAGTCTCCTGCTTAGTCCAGGACCTTTAGACAGCATTTTGTGCAGTGAAGTGTAGCCAAGTTGTGTTCACATGTTGTCTCTCATGCAGGATGGGACATCAGAGGGGGTGTGACACGATTATGGGCTGGGGACAGAGATCTCACTGACATTTTAGCAAACAAGGATCCAGGGTCCAGGATTGCGCTTGAGACTGTAATCAGGCTTGCCAAAATGTTTGAGGAGGACTTTGGCAAGAAGACTGTCAATGTTTGAGCTTGACACCACAGCTGAGGCAGTGTCAGCTTTGCTAGTCGTGCCATAGGCTCAGCAGCTTTGCTCCTTGCTTAACACTCGAGAGCACAGTTAAAAGCTGAATCAATTCTGGCTCTCAGCAGACAGATTGTGTAGCTGGCTTGACAAGGGACACATGCACACCAATGTCAGGATTGCAACACAGACTGATGACACTGACAGGGCTGACCATGGGACTTGCAGCCACTTCATTTTCAGCACTGCCAGACAGAGGGTTTTGCCATGACTTTTAGGCGTAGACAGGAAGTTGGTAAGATATGCCATGCAGCTAAAGTGCAGCAGTAGGGGTTTTGCCATGCAGCTGAATTGCAGCAGCAGGTGTGTGAAGTGAACTGTGAAGAACAACCCTGAAGGTTTGTGTTTCCGCAGGAGCTCGTGAACCATGCTTGAGTGTGCAATAGAATGCTCGTGATGCAGTGGAACCAAACATCAGCATAGGTGGCTGTGCATCTGGCTGAGCTGTGAACTGGAAAGCCATCGGCTGCAAACTAGAAAGCTGCCAGCAGCAAGCAGTTGCATCATGCCATCTGGGTTATTTAAGGGCATATCTTGTGATGTACCAGTGATTGACTCCCAGGACTATGCAAGATCACTCCCAGGACAGTGCAAAACACACAGCAGGAGAACAATCATCAGCACAGCCCCTGCAGTCCCCATCTGGTGTCATTATACAGACTTCCTTGCCCGCCCTGAGTATATGCTGTGCTTAACAGATACCAGCTTGCATTTTCTCGCTGCCCTGCATGCTGTGCATCTCACTGCCAGGCAAAGTCTGGCGTGCTGACCACCTCAGAGTTAACCTTTCTGCAATGCTGCTGAAGTTATGTCCCATGCACATACAAGCTTGGATGCTCAGATAAAGCAGGTTTATGTTACAGGGGGGCATCTAGCGCTTGGCACCCTTGGGGCCAGCCTTGGGCATGACCTTGGTGGCCTTAGCTCCACCCTTGGGCTGGGCTGACTTCTGTGCCTGCTTGTCTGCCTTGGTCTTCTTCATCCTCTCCTTCACCTCACTGCAGTCATGCAGAGCATGATCAGGCCACAAAATAGCAAGCAATAACAGTCATCACTTGTAGAAACAAAGCCACATGAAGACAAGGCCAAATGCAGACAAGGCCATGTGGAGTCAAGCCACATGCAAACATATGGCAAGCAAGTGAGAAGGCTCTGTCGATAAGCAGACTCTGAGAGCTGCTGGGCAGATCTTCTAATGCATGTGCATGCAATGGCAACATGGCATGAGGTACCCTACACTACATACTGGAGTTTTGTACATGGTTTGTTACTGTTTCACATACCGCAGGGCAGCCTCGCGAGAGGCTTTTCTCTGCTCTGGCTTCTCAGCCCGCCTCTTCTGCAGCACCTCGATGGAGGCGTTACCAATGGGACGCACGTTTGTCTTGTTGACTGACCTTCTCTTCTTACGTGCTACAACTGTGTCCAGATCCTGAACATCAAGCATTCGCATGAAAGCTGCTTCCGCTTTGGGATCGCCACATTAATGCAAAATGACAAACATCTGCTGTCAATCTGTTCTATGCAATACAGAGCCAGGTATAGAAAGCTGATGGTGAACCAGGCCCTGCAAAGCAGCTGGTCCAAGCTACTGACAGCAAGCTAGGCTGTTCTTGCTGTGTAAACTTTGGCTGTGCTGTGAGCAATAACTGATATTGCTGACCTTTCTGTGCTGCTTTCTGTATACAGTCGTCCACGCAATCTTTGCTGGCCTCTTCCTCTGATGATACAACCGACGAGCCTTCTTGTTGA
>JAABUK010002243.1_pt1 | contig 35143 bp, 43 predicted proteins | sample 5559141 | NCBI WGS metagenome assembly JAABUK01 (sample SAMN10711869, study PRJNA513367) | rock metagenome | isolation source: Antarctica rocks | place: Antarctica: Victoria Land, Pudding Butte nord | collected 2016-01-03
GGCGCGGCCACCCCCGCCGCCGCCACCCCCCAACGCGCCTTTCGCCAAAACCAGACCCTGGTGGTCCTTTAAGCCCACCTACGCACAGGACACCGGCAACACCAGCGCCGTCTATGTGCCGCGCATGACGGTCGAGATCGCCAGTACAGAATTGCTGAGCGGCAGCGACAACTACACCACCGGCTACGCACCCACATACACCGGCTGGTGGCTAGTCAACGCCACGACGGGAATGCAATTCTCCCTGTCATTATACCTGATGTGGTGCGTCCCCATCACCATGTCCTGCCTCCGGCTCTTGTACAGATGTCGTGCAACAGCTGTGCATATGGGCTACCGAAGCTGACTGCAGCCTCGTCCTTGCTGCCGGTGAAGTTGACTGACGCATTGGTACAGGCAGCGCCACACAGCAGCGAACTGCACAAAGCGCGGTCGCACTCGCTGTGGCGCCTTTGATGTTGCTGTGCTGCACGCAGTCTGGAGGACGGCCTCACCCGGGCGGGCAGTCTTTGGGTTCACCTGGTGGCAGGAATATCCACCTATGATGCTCCTGGCATCGAGCTCCTGAACGTGACCCAGTTCGGCATCGCAACACACTTCACACTTGCGGTCACCTACTACCCGCTGACGAAGGCCGGCACGCCGTTCGACTGGGGCGGCCTCGACACGTTCGCACTGGCGCAGGGCCTGCAGCAGAATATGCTCAATGGCTCATACATAAACTATTACCTGCCCAATTGGCACTGGACCCGTGAGTTCTATTTTCAGAAATGCAGCGTCATAGCTGCCAGCGACCCATATTACGCATGCGCCTTCAATTGCCCATGCGGCGTGGCGAACGCCCCAGCCTGCTACACCCCGCCGTCGCCGCCTCCGCTGCCTCCGCCCGGCCCGCCTCCCCAGCCGCCTCCTTTGCCGCCTCCCCAGCCGCCGCCAGCACCGCCGCCCAGACCTCCTCCTCTACCACCGCCGGGCCCTCCCCCTCGGCCGCCGCCAGCGCCGCCGCCCAGCCCTCCTCCGCTGCCTCCGCTCGGCCCGCCTCCCCCCCCCCCCCCGACGCCCACCCCCCCACCCCCCCCCCCGGCCCCCCCCCCCCCCCGCCCCCCCCCCCCCCCCCCCCCCCCCCCCAGGGGGACTTGACCTGCTGCTTGCGGGGTCTCTTCCTGAAGCTGTCCTCCTTGTTGGCAGGAGTGTTCGGCTGGACTGCCCTGCTGCCTGAAGTTTGGTAGAGGAACCCTGCACAGCACCATCAGGCATGGTGTAACAAGAAGCTGAACGTGACACTGACTCTGACACACACTCTGGCTGGTTAATAGAGTGGGGTGGGAGGGCGCATCATATCGGGAGGTGGTGGTAAACAGTGAACAGATTGATGCCTTGGACCATTGAAGGACTTGTGTGATGTTACCTGTCATGTGGGCCTCACTGTCTTCTGGTAGAGGAGTCATGGCATGTAAGCTTTGCAAACCCATATAGTAAACCGGGTTGAACTCCCAAGCTCCGCCCATCCTGTTGCAGCAACGATACATGTGTAAAATACAGACTGATGATTGATGCGGTTCTTGAAGGTGTAGCCGCAGAACCGAAGGCCACTCTGCTACCACTACTTACACAGGATGCTAAACACAAGAGTTGCAAACGGAGTGCGGCCAACAGGTGTCCTGTGGAAGGCATCTCACCTGTCAAGACGGGTCAGGCAGAGCTTTTATTTTGAAGCTGGCCTCTCACGCCTGTTCTTTGCTGTGTCTGCTAACCCTGGCTTGGGGAGGAAGTAGTGAAGGTGGGTCAACTACTAGCTGATCAGCTACTGTCACCAGGCAGGCGATGTTTGCTTGCGCAGAGTGCGCAGATGGTATCGATTATCGGCGTGCAGAACGCTTCAGCGGAAGCAATGCGCATTCTCGACTTGTGCTATTAGGGTTGACTAACCGTACACAGCTTACTAATTATTACGCAATTGCCAAGCATTCATTGTTTGTTTTCAAACGATCTCGAACTGTTGGGCCATCCTTGGTCGGGTCCCAAGGATAACGCACCACAAGAATGCGCAACCTGCGGACTTGACAACAATGGAATCCCTGACGTGCTGTCCCATTTGCTGGGACGCTTACTGTTCTTCTGCGACAAACCAGGCTCGTTGTCTGCCTTGCGGTCACACTCTGTGCGCTGCGTGCCTGGGTATGTGTCGATCGACCTCGTCAAGTGGACTATCGTGACACGGCTGCAGCACTGATTGAATAGGTCTGAGCGTTGATCTTGTGTTGCGGCAGGCACCCTGCTTAAATCCCCTGCAGATAGAAACTGTCCAGCCTGCAGAGCATTCTTACCAGATGATCAGCTATCCAGCTTTCCGTGCATTTATGCTCTTGAGAAACTCAGCAAACAAGTGCAGTCTAGTAGGTCTGGTTGGGAGCTCTCTGCTTCTGACCTGGAGCTTGCCGATGAGGTGCTTGGACAGGGAGCTACAACAAGAGTGCAAGCTGGAAGACTATGATTCGGAAGTGCCAATGTCCCGGTACGCAGTCAAACACAGCTCTCGCTGTGCCATTGCAGGCCTGTCTTATTCAAAAGAGACCACAGCCTTATTGGCTGGCAACATAATAATGCTTTGCAGGTGGTTGTGAAGATACTGGCTGCTTATGACATCCCTGAAGCCGCAATGAACAACTTCAAGCAGGAAATGAAAAAGCTACAGGCTGTGCAAGCCTGTACAAAGGCTTGCAGAGTCTTTGGCTACTGCTTGAAGCAGGAGCAAACCTGCCTGGTCATGTTGCGATACAAGATGTCTTTGCTGACAATGATAGAAGGTATGCCGGGCCAGTTCCCACTGGCAACCGTGTTGTTTGCATTGTACAGCAAGTACTGCATTGTTCCAACTTTGCAAGCAATACTAGTCCCGTGACATGTATGCTATGCTCCTAACGCTATGCTATGCGTCAATTGCTGCTTTTTGTAAGGATGTCAACTACGCATGTTGTGACACATCTCTAGGATTTCAAACAGAATGTAAAGCTGACCGTTTGCTTGCATTTGCACAAGCATCATATACACATGTCAACAACGCAAATCTTACTTTCATTGCAGGTGATAGCTTACCTCTGTCAAAGAAAGCAGACATTGCCTTGCAGCTTGCTCAAGCTGTGCAGCAGGTGCATAACCTGGGCTTTGTCCATCTAGATATCAAGCCCCAGAATGTGCTGCTGGACCAATATGGCAGCATCTACCTGTCAGACTTTGGGGCTGCTATACTCCAACAGAGCCTGAGCCATTGCATGCAGTCAGCTGGCATGGCTGTGAATGGGACTGTGAACTACATGTAAGTGCCATTGCAACCTGCCTGTACTTTATGCTACTCAGAGTCATGATGGTTTTTGGTGGAACAACAGTACTTCCATGAATGCTCTCTGACACATATGCTGTCTAACTTGCACATATCCTTGCACAAAGACTACCATTCAGATGGTGTGAATCTGTGTACAGGTCCCCAGAGACCATTTGCTCCCAGGGAGGCACCCTCACTGCTGCAGCTGACATCTGGTCTCTGGCAGCCACCATTCTTCACATCTTTGCTGGCGCTGCGCCCTTTGCAGGCGTCAGTGTGGTCCGCATCATAGCTTCCCTCAACGAGAAAAAGAAGCCCAGCATTCCTAGCGCTCTGCCTGATGGACTGCACTTTCTCCTGTATAAGTGCTTCCAATGCAAGCCTGCAGATCGACCAGACATTGCTGAAGCTCTCAGGAGACTACAGGTGAAACACAAATCTGCAACAGCATAATGCTGCGTCTCTGACTTGTGCTAGTATAATCATGATGACCCAGGACAATGCACAGTATGCTGTGCTTCAAGGCTGTGCTTGCTACATGCTCATGAGTACTCGCACATGGTGGTGCACTGACCTGTTTCCTGCATGTTGTGTTATGCCAAGGCCCTGGCATCTCTTCATCTTGCTATCGGACGACCCAAAAGCAACACAAGCTCAGCTGTTGCAGCAACCTGTGTAAGTTTGTCTTTCAGGGTAACCACCCAGACAGCAAGTGACTGACGACCCATTACGGCACTCCAGCGCTGACATATGACCTTGCAAGGTGCGCCTGTTGTGCAGGGGGTGGCGAAGGACATTGGAACATCTGCAATAGAAGCCAAAGTGGCACAGGAACGGCAAGCTAGGCTTCATGACAGTGATACTGGCAGCCGTGGCATGGGGGACTTTGATTTTGGATCCATTGCAAGTCTCACATCAATACAAGGATTGTCAGCAGTTGGTCGGTCTGGCATGTCAACCCCCGTGTCAAACGTTAACATGCCAAATCCACCAGCTTCCCCCGCTTTTATGAATACTGGCCATACCCCTTACTATAGCCGGTACTCAAGCTACCTTCCTCAAGCTACCGAAGATGCTTTGTATGCTGCTGCTGAGGGGCAGCTGAGAAGACCACCAAAGGTGTTCCTGGCACCAGCCAACACTGTCAGAGCAGCCTCTGGGTCAGGCCAGTCTGCACAATCTGCACCGCGCACTTCTGCTCAAGCACCTGCGGCTTCAGCAGGTGTGTCTGCTGCCCAGACACAGTATGGACAGGGTTGGAATCGTGCGCAGTCAGCATCCCCCAGTGCTGCAACTGCACCAGTAGCAGGAGTTGCTACAACAAGGGAAGCTGCAGTAGCAGGCACAGTAACAGCAGCAGCCGACATACGGGTGCCCATGATCCTGAGTGCTGCTGAAAGTGGTGACCGCATGTGTTACTATCCTGAACACGGAGAGTCTGAGTCTGCTTTGGGCTCGAGGTTTAGATCAACTGCTCTTTATACACGTCGTGCAAGGCAGCGTTAAATGACACTTCTCCTGTACCTCAGCGTATCAGGTTATAACATCAAGATGGGGAAACAGGTTTGTGTGGGGAAGGCAGCCTACTAAAATTCCAGCTGCTTCTCAAAATGACTGAGTGGCCATGTGGCACAGTTCTGCTGTTACTGTATGAATGCCAATATCTTGCGTTCTGATCTTCCAGATACGACATTGTTTTGCACTTGCATCTGATGATGTATGATTCATGTATAGGGCCCATAATGCCCACAGACCGCATGTCTTGTGTTGACTGACTTGTAGCTGATTGTGGTGCACATACGGCAAGCAATGACTGCTCACACAATCAACTGGTATCACGTAGAAGCATCAAATGCACCTGTAACACAGAAAACCTAGAAATTTTGCAATCGTGCTGCTTGGCTCATGGATTCATGCCTCCATCGTGATCACTTCAAGCCATATGCTACTAGTTGCTGACAGAATTCAGGCTGTAATTCATGGATTTGTAAAGGCATCAGCATTGATGTTGATTTTGCAAGTGAACCACTGTGTTGTCTGCACATCTGCATGTGAAAGGGCTGCAACGCACTGCGTTGGTACACCAACCCAGAATTGCAATCTTGCATTGTCAATCAAGATGTTGCTTTGTTTGCTGACATTTGCCCCCACATCTGGCCGCAAGACATGTTAAAGTTGCTGCACCTGGCCTGTCAGCATGGAGGGCAGAGGCCCCACCATGCTTTGTTCCAATTGATGATATTGCAGTCTAGGAATATCTCTAAGGGGTTCATTAAATCTTGCATGTCTTCTTGCTTCTCACTTCAAGTTGCTGACAATCTGCAACTGCTGGTGTACACCCTGCAGGTACTGTACTACATATGGTACACTAGGTGCAACCTGAACTGATGCTGTGGTACAACCCCTCTGTGCAGTCAGCTGCAGCCATTGCAACTACTTATTACACACATTGTCTGCAAACCTTTGCAACTGCAAGCCCAGAGAGATTATTTCCAACAACTTTGGTTGAGTGCTTACATGGACGTGATTGATACAAGACATTATGCAAAATTTCACAAAACAGTACCAGCTGGTTGACTAAGAAAGGTTGACTAACAACAAAGCTATTTAGTCGTAAAGCTAGACATACCGGTGCTCAGTGCGATTCAGTGCCCGACGAAGATGTCCGCCGTGCGGGCTTGCCCATACTAAATGCACCATCATGCACTCAGTGCAAATATGCCATCAGATTTGTGCTTCTGAATTCTGAGTGTCAGCTGTTTCGCCACAAGTCGTGTTCTAGCCAGTCCCCTGCTACTGTTTTACGAGGACTGGAGAGCTTGTCATGTCAAATGCCGGCGCTGCACGCTTGGTGCCGACACGATCCTTGTTGATACGAGATATTCAGCTTCTAGCGACCTTGGACACGGAGCTCGGTGACATTCGCGACGCAGCGATCTACATCGAAGGCAACGTCATCAAATGGGTCGGAGCTTCAGCCCAGCTCACACAGTTGCACCAAAATGCAGAGGAGATCATCAGCTTGTCGAGTCGCGTGGTCATTCCGGGTCTGATTAATACTCACCACCACATGTTTGGGTGTCTGACCAGGTGCCTGGCGCAGGTACTTTCAGCACACAGCCCTGAATATTTATGATTTGGTGCAAAATAGAACATCAAAGCTTGCTATTGTCATAGGATGAACTGTTGTTTGGTTGGCTGGCGACTTGCTATGGTCCATGGCAACAACTGACGGCAAGCTTCCCTACGTTGCTCCCACTGAACTTGCATTGCTGTGAATTATTATTCACTTGTTTCTTTCATGCAAGAGTGCAGTCAAAATACAGATATAGTGTGGGGAAATGGCCGATTCGGCAAAAAACACCTGCAACTTTGCTGTGATCAATCCAGTATCCTCTGTAACAGGGTGAAGACATCTACATCAGCAGCAAACTCGCAATGGTGGAGCTCATCCTGTCAGGCTGCACATGCACATCAGACCATCTGTACCTCTATCCAAACGACGTCTGCCTAGAAGATAGCATACGAGCTGCCAGGTCAGTGCAGCAATATCAAGTGAGGCTTCACAACACTTCCAGTGGGGGGTGTATATAAGGAAACGCACAAATCATCTACATCATATGCCACATCATGTGCACTATGCAACATCACATCATGTCAGATGGTGCTCGCAGTGTGTTTAGATTGCTTTGAGTACAATTGCATGGCTCACAATTTCAGTTACAACAGCTGTGGACAACACTCCTACACTACAACTTCACCTCTCATATGCTAAAACAACGACCTGTATTAGCTTCTGCACCCATCAAGGCTCTGTGGAATGAACAACAGCAGTCTTGACTGGCTTGATCATCAACCTTGCAGAGACGTGGGGATACGCTTTCATCCCACCAGGGGAGCTATGAGCGTGGGAAAGAGCCAGGGAGGGAGAGCCCCCGACAGCATCTGTCAAGCAGAAGATGTCATTCTGGCAGATATGGAAAGGCTCATCCAAGACTTCCATGATGCCTCCAGGTGGCCTAGCTCCTTTGTGCACACACAATGCCTGTACATGATCCACATTGTTTGTTGCAGCAGTGCTCATGCCAAGGGCTAGGACAATAGTCTGGTAATACTGCGTGTTGGAGGCAGCTGCAGTACCATCACTAGGTCACAGTTGTATATTGACTTTTGTAGTGTGATCCCTGCAATGATATGCATGCTGGGTGAGTTGAGGTCATCACTCAATCCATAGTTTGTTGGCTAAACCCACAGCTACACCCACAGCGAGAGGCATAGCAAAAGCTGCTGCAAAGGCCACACCTATGACCACATCAACAGCCACAGCAATAGCCAGAGGGAAATCATGAACTGACCAGGATTGAGGGCAATTATGATACTCAGTGCAAATCAAAGTCAAAACAGCAACACACATCAAGGCATAAACTCACACTTGTGCTGATATCAGCTCTCTTGACAGGTACTCAATGCTGCAAATAGGTTTAGCTCCTCACTCGCCCTTTGGTGTGAGCCAGGAGCTGATGGTGGCGTCTGCCAAGCTGGCACGCCAGCATCCGGGCGTGCGCCTGCACACCCACATGGCAGAGAACCAACAGGGCAATGACTTCCTGCGCACCACCTTTGGCCTCACACCTGGAGAGTACATCAAGTAAGCAGCTCCTCTGATTGAAAACGTGTAGGATGTAGTGTTGGGATCAGACCCAGCAACCAGGAGGGTGCATCCAGTATGCAGCTGCTTTGGTCAACATTGTGTGAGATTTCATCCCAGACACCTGGAGAGTATGTCAAGCAAGCAGCTCTGCTGGTTGTAACTGTGTGGGATTTGAAGCCCAGACTACTTTCCTGAGAGGATCAACATCCTCTTTGTTCTTTAGCAGGCAAAAATCTGAGCATGAATGTCCCGTTGGTTAATCTTCTGGGTTATCATGCAACATGGTCACATGCATCCCATCCTTTTTTATGTCATGGAATGCACATGTCCAGTACCATCCTATACTGTGTGAGGCCAGAGGCATGTGTATCAATGAGCCTGTCAGCCCTGCTGCTGCTGCTAGGTTTTCTACCTATCAGGATGTGGTACACAACAAGCAGATACATCAGACAGCACAGCACAGTCCTCTCCCAGCACACCTCTTCTTTTGCCAATTTGAGCCGTCATTCACTGAGCCTGTTTGGACATAACAGCAGTCAATTGCAGCGCAATAAGGACATGATACTGCAGCAGGAGGGCAGCGACAAACCACACCAACACTGCTTCAGATTATGGATCAGCAGGCATGAAAGCAATTGTGTGTGTGTCTGTCCAGGAAGGTTGGGTGGGACAAGGATGATGTCTGGCTTGCTCATTGCTGCCACCTGGATGGTGCTGAGACCAAGCAGTGGGCACAGCATGGCATTGGTGTCGCGCATTGTCCCTCCTCAAACATGCGCCTGGCCTCTGGAATTTGCCCAGTAAGTGTCCAGAACACATGTTCATGCTTGCAAAGACGCAAAATAGACGCTTTTCTGGACAAGCTTCTGCATAAGCAAGATGGTCACATCTTACTTAGGTGCTGCACATGGGGCCCATCGGACTACTCCAGAACAGAGGCTGTGGCCAGCTGATGCTGCTCAGGCCCCTCCCCACAGGGTCAACCTCTTTCCATCCCCCTTGTTCTGCACGCAATGTCAAAACTGAACAACACATGCGACCAGCTTCTGAGATCTGCTCTGTGACATCTGGGAATACAGAGGCTTGTGTGTCAGTGAGATCTAAGGGTATGTCACATTGATGTCACCTCTTGCTGCTTTTGCACACAGCCCAGCTGTACACACGGAACTTTCCCCAGGGATAGACAGCACCCAGTGCGACCCCCTAAAAGCTGGCCTTTCTGTATTGTATCAGTGCACTTTGGGGCAAAACCCCTGTATGCCTCTCCATTGCATAAGTCAGGGCCTGAGTTGGCCAATACCTACATACAGCTCTTGAAGCTTCCCCATGCTGGCGTATGCATCAGGGTAAATCTGTCAACACTACAGACCCCAAAGATGCCAGCTAGATGCTTGCACTTCCCCAAACAGCAGTCATAGAGCTGGCATGCTGGATCTGCAGGTGCGGGATCTTCTGGATGCTGGTGTGAATGTTGGCATCGGGGTGGATGGAACAGCCAGCAATGATACAGGCCATGTCTTGATGGAGTTGCGCATGGCCATGCTGCTTCAGAGGGCCGGTGGCAACCCAAAAGGTAAATACCAAAGGCAGGGCTGTACGCCGCATGCTTCTTGCATGCAGCAAGTTTGAGGGCAACTTATGCGTGGAGCAGGGCTGTTTGGATTGGCCCTCCAAGTTGAAAGTGGTCAGTGGCACTGATCAGCCCGACACAGGGCTGAAAGCATTAGTCAGGGTGTCACATCCATGGCAACAGGAATGGCACAGCAGGACTGGTTTTCCATCAGCCCTTGCATGTACAGACAGCCAATGGCAGCAACAGAGCTGGTCTTGTGTGTGTACATCAGCCGTTGCTGTGCACTGCAGCAGCAGAAAGCTGTTCATGCGGACGGCTGACTGGCTATTGTGCTATTGAAGCATGGCAACCAATGCTGTTGTCTGGATGTACATAGGCAGTCCTTGCAACCCCGCTACATCTAGTTTGCAGCCTTCTATCTCTGTGATCCACCACTATCACCTGCTCATGTACAACATATTTATGGATGTAAATATCTATCACCTTTTGAGTACTGTCAATTTGTGTTAAACCATAGTGATAGGTCATGGGGCCAGAAAGACCACATTTAATGATGATACCATGTTCAGGCATGTCAGCAAGGGAGGCATTTTTGGTGGGAACCCAGGGCGGCGCCAAAAATCTGGGCCGGGACGACGTGGGCAGGATTTCCCCAGGAATGGCGGCAGATTTCGTGGCCTGGAGAACGGATGGCGTATCATTCGCAGGAGCCCAACATGACCTTGTGGCAGCCCTGCTGTTCTGCACTCCAGGCTTGGCTCCTGTGGATCTGTCCGTCATCAATGGTGAAGTCATTGTCAAGGATGGGCAGCTGACAACCTGCGATCTCCAGGTAGGCACAATATCGGAATCATACTCTAAATAAGTCAAAAACCAAACTCAAAATTAAAATCAAAAGGTCGTAAGAGCTACTCTTTGGTAGACGACACGTCATAAACAGAATGGTGGTGCAACCCCACTTGATTTTTTTGGGCTAGGACTGCATGCAAAAAATCATGCATACCTTCTCCGCCTTCTGCATCACAATGCTTTGCTGCTGCTGTTACACTTTACTCTTCCTTGATGACACCATGCAGAGGTGCTGCTTTGCATACGTACGCATGTGCAAGCAAAGCTGGACAGGACTTCTCCTTCTTGTCTGTTCTCAACAATCAGGGGAGCTGTGCAATCTTGTTGTTTTACAATATCAGAACACATTCATGTACCAGCAGGACATCTGAGCACTTCAGTCTTGTTCTGTGGTCTTGTTCTGTACATGTGTTTCACAAAACAGCTCTTTGCAAGTGACAAGCATGTTCCCGGACATCTAAATATGCAGGAACGTGCATGCTGTCTTCTGCAGGAAATCATTCAGGAGCACAATAGGCGTTCCCTTGCGCTATGCAGTCACATCACACAGCGAGGAAGAGATTGACAATTGGTCTAACAGGAAGCTAGTACTACTTCGCTTGTGCTTTCTTCGCGAAACAGTACACAGCAGTATTGAAGCAAATTGGCTTTTGCACTCTTGGTGCTTGGTGGGCCAATTCACAACAAAGTCAATCCCAGGCACGCTAAGCCTTGCCTCGTTTTGGCGACAGCAATGGGCAAAGCTGACAATAGACAACCATACCATCATGATCAGCATGCTAATGCCAGCAGGGTCAGTCCTGTAGATTGGATACTGTATCCAATACACCTGTCACCTAGCTGTAACAGCTGGGTGACAGAGCAAAGCCGATGTCTGGAATGTCGACATTCCAGTAGGGCTTCACCCATTGCAAGCATGTGTCTACATGGGACCATTTGCGGCAAGATTGCTTAGTTGTGAAATGGCAGATACCATGGCAAGCTTGTGTGCAGTCAAGAATTGGTTGATTGCATTTGCTTGCGCTAAGCATGGCTATGTATCGCTGCTCTGCTATGCCTCTGAGTGTCTGAGCTGTTGGGGGCAAATTAGCACCACCTGCAGACAGAACCGATTGGTAGATTCATCAATTTGTCAGGGTTCACAACATCCAGCAGACCTGAAGGCTTGACAACGGACGTAAAATATGCTCTCTCGCAGCCTGACCATTTCATTGATGAGGATCAATGAACCAAGAGACACCCCGACGTTTGATATTCCGTTAGCTGACGTTTGATATTCTTCGCTATGCAACTGCGCTATTCCGGAATGCGAAGTATACAAAAGGTGCGAGTTGCACCGTTGCACAAGACTTTGCTGCTGTCTTTACCGCCGGTAGTGCTGTGCTGCAGCATATGCGAGAGCTTTCCCGATTGTTTTTCCGCACATTTTGTCTCGATCGATCTAGCGGACATGCACGCAGTTTTCCCCTGCCTCGATAGGATTTCTCCCCTAACGCCTGCATTCTTGCAGTCGAACGGTCGTAGCATCAAGTGAAATGTTGTTGAAGGCGGCCAGACCATGCATCGGGCCAGTGCGCTCATAGATCCAACAGCTTGCAGGCCACCTCGAGCCACACACTCGCCGCGAGCCTGTCACAAGCCCGCTCCTGGACTTGCATCGATCGCCAGGAAGGCCTTGCAGTATTCGCATGGTCGATGCTGTATCCCTTGCATACGAGGTAACAGCTGCTTGAAGTTGACTAGCTTCACTGAAGCACTGTCTTGCTTTAGCCACTGACTTTCAGCTTCAATTTGTGACGTACTGCAGCAAACAACACCCGCAATTTGTTGATTCGGAACGCAGCTACCAAGCCACCTCGTCTCATCAGTCAGCAACCCAAACAGCAGCAGTCTCCAGACATCAGCCTGCTTAGCCCAAAGCTGCAACAGCAGTGGGACCATGCCACAAATGCTCACCTGGGCAACATACTCATCACCCCACACAGCCATCGCAAGGTGCATTGGACATGCCCTGATTGTCCAGATGGTCATCCCCATCAGTGGGAGGCCCAAGTGACAAGCAGAACAAAGAATGATGGCTGCCCATTCTGCAGAGGCAGGAAAGTGTGTCAGCATAACTCTGTGGCCAGTAAAGCCCCTGAGGTGGCTGCCAGCTGGGACAGCACAGCCAATGAAGGCACACCACATGACTTCACAGCTGCCAGCCATTTCAAGAAGCAGTGGCACTGCCCAGTCTGTGGCCACAAATGGCTGGCACAAATCAATAATCGCATTGGACGTAACTCTGGTTGCCCTGAGTGCCGTAAGCTCAAGCGTGCAGGGCCAAAGGTGCGACATGCCACGTTGACAGAATGCAACCATGCACTCCTCAAGGATTGGGACAGTGAGGCAAATGCCAAGGAGGGGTTGTTTCCTGACAAACTCTCGCTGGGCAGTAACAAACGTGTCCATTGGGTGTGCCACAAATGTCCTTTGGGGTTGACACACAAGTGGGTCTCAACAGTGAGTTCGCGGGCTCTGGCAGGCAGTGGATGTTCGTGTTGTCGTGGGAGGAAAGCTTGCAAATGCAACTCCCTATCAAGCTTGTATCCTGATATTGCTCAAGATTGGGATTACAGCAAGAATGATGGGAAACCCTGTGACTTTACAGCTAAATCTCATGCTGTTGTTTGGTGGAAGTCTAGTGATCTAGGTAGTTGGCAGCAGTCTGTTAACTCTCGCACAGACACCCGCCTCTTGCAGAATAGAGCCACTTGACACATTTTAAGATAAGTGTTTCACACGAGTATGCCTGTTGAGTTTAAGATGCATCAGCTTATTGAAGAGTAGGTTTGGCAAGTGGTTCTGCACATTGAGCTTTCATAATATCCAGTTAATCTAGGTGTCAAAGTTAGCAAGCTTCCTTGATATTGCTGACACGTTCTTTCAGAGCCTCAAACAAGAACCCAAACACTTGAGGATTTGAGGGCTCATCAAGCATGATGCTACATTGCAGCAGCAGACAAACACACGACCTTGAATGTGTCTTCCAACCTGCAAAGTGTATACTGTGTAGACAGCTGGCAAAAATCTTGGCCCATGCTGTGCAGGCCTTTGCCAGTGACGATCTGAAGTTCTCAATTGCCTGCAATATGGACCCATCAACATGCTTAGCTGTGATTCGTGCAAAATCCAATCAAAGATGCATGCAAAGAGGCTTGATACAACTATGCTGTATTTCAGTGGTGATTTAACACAGTAAGGACTGTCTCAAACTTGCAACCGTAGTGTCACATGCATGCAGTGGCTCGAGCCTGGATTATACTGCAACCATCACGAAGCTGAAGTCTCTTTTCTGCAGAAAACTCTCAATGTCAACTACCCTTGAACAGTGTAAACAGCATAAATACACATGTAAAGCACAAACAACATCTACTTCATTTTTTGTTTCTTTTTTGATATGAGTATTGTGAATGTACAGCTGCAGCTGGCATGCTGGCCCACACACCACAAGTCATCACAGCTGGAAGCATTTCAGCCTTGCCCATGCTGCTTCTGCTGGTCATGCCTGTCTCTTATGAGTGACCACAACGCTGCTGCATCAGCACTGCCTCTGAAACTTCCCAACGCTAACTCTGACGTCAGACACCTCAACAGCAAGGCAAAATTGCATCATAATCTAAAAGGGAAATCAACTTGGGACACCCTAGACACCTAACATGACTTGCAGCACCATCTTGACCGACAGGATCTCTGTCCTGTTCATACAGAAAGGAAGGGCCATTCCTGAAGCCCAAGAGGGTGGCAGCAGACATCAGAGGGGTCTCCATTGGGCAGCCTGAAGCCCTGGGCATGAAAGGTTTCCTTGAATAAGGTCAGCTCATCTGCGACTTCATCCAGCTTTCCAATTGCCTCCAAGCGCCATTGATTGGAATCATCCAGCTCCCTCTGCAGGTTCTCCAGCTTTTGCTCCACAGCTGCATGGTTGTGCTTCAAGATCTCGTTCTCCCCTATCAGGTCAAGGTTCTCCTTGTACAGTCTGTCGAACATGTCATCAAGGTTCTTGCTCCTACGAGCCTGCAGCAGCGCTGTGCTATCAACATGTGGTACCACTCATGCTCTGTTTTGCACAGACCACAGACAGCGTGAGGTCTTCCATTATGCAGTAGGATCACATGTTGCTTCCCCTTGACACTCTGGCATCTGGAAAGTGCCATCAGGTGAAAAAATACAGAGCAAAGCCTCGCATGTGACCTTTGCATTCAACGCCGTGCATTTTGCTGAGACATGTTATGTCAATCAAATATGGTTTCCGTAAAGAGTCTTGTTCAAGGCATCTGAACATGGAAAAAGCCTGTGTGGAGGGAGCTGACTTGCGCCGGACACACATGGCTGTTGACTGAGCCTGTGTTGCTCTTCTTATGAATATCATCATTCGTTGTTGTCATCATTATCGTTGTCTTTACCATCATGTTTTCTACTATCATCATGACCCCTATCATGTACTCTGCCTTTGTCATGACATTGTTATCTAGACACAAGCAGGCATCAGGCACTGTGCAGTTAGCATGTGTGAGGTAGCATGTGTGTGTGGTAGCATGTGAGGTAGCATGTGTGTGCTCACCATGTCTGCATCCACAGCCCTTCTCAGTGTTGCAAGAGTCTCCTCACTCTTGTGGTACTGGCCCTCTGCCTCCCAGCATCTGTTCATCATCTGGAGCCATTTGCTTGTGGTGCGCTCCACCTTAGCCTCCAGCTGACCCACTCTGCCCTGCACCACAACACACATGTCAGATCCCAAAGCACCCATCAATCCACTAGAGTTAGGTGCGTTTGCAGGCGATTTGGCAGAAGACTCCAGCAGACACTGACTCGAAATGAGTATGTGCCAGAATATAAGCATGGGTATGACATCACGCAGGCAAAGATTCATGTGAAGCAGTCGAGGCTTAAGTCGTGATGCCATTGTTGGTCAAGTCAAGGTGCTTTGCACACCTGGTCGCCCTAGGTCTAGTGCCAATGATGTTGCGTTGCATGATGGTCAAACCTGTCGAATGGGTAGACCGCATAGAGATGCGCAAGACAGACTGCTTTGGAAAGACAAGACTTGTCCCGCACGTACCTAGCTCATCATAGCTGGAAAGGGTTATTATGGTTATTATTATTATTATTATTATCATTATCATTATCATTATCATTATCATTATCATTATCATTATCATTATCATTATCATTATCATTATCATTATCATTATCATTATCATCATCATTGTTGAGAGTGAGTGCTGCTCAGAGGTGCAGGGGCCAGGAAGGAAGTCATGCATCACCTGAAGCCTCTCCTGGGTGTTGGACAAGTCATGCTGCAAGGCCTGCAGGCGCCCCTGGCTGGCCCACAGCTCATACTGTGTCTCTTGCAGCTGGGTCCGGGTGCCATCCAGGACGCACCCTTGCAGCTGCACACGGGTCTGGCTGTGGGCCAACTTACTCCTCAGGGATTCAATCTCCTGCTGCTTGCTGTCCAGCACACCACGCACATGCAGCAGCTCCACCTTGTCATCCTGCAACAGATTACACTTGTGAGGTCGCTCAACAGGCCTGCTTGTGATACCGCAGGATCTCTGTGTAGCTGCAAGCTGAATTGCATTCATTACAGTGTGCTCAGCACTGCTGTGAACTGACCACAGCACTAGCAGAAAGAAAAGTTGTTCTGAATGTAAAGGCCTTGGAACCAGTTGCAGCAGGGCACAACTGCAGACTAGTGTGGTGTGGTGTGGTGTGGTGTGGTGTGGTGTGGTGCGGTGCGGTGCAGTGTGGTGTGGTGTGGGGAAGGTCCAGAGGGAGCTCATGCCAGATGACATCACTATGGCCTGTAGGCTCAAGGTTGCACAAGGAGTGGAGTATCAGCAATGGAGGTGCAGTATACACAATGGGCGATCCCAAGGGCACAGTGCAGAAATGTGTTGTGGATGACCTGATGTGCTCAAGTTGGCTCCAAGAGTGGGGAGCCCAGATGTTATCAAAATCCATAATATCATGTTTGCCATCATCATCATTGATCAGCATCACTGTTGCTACCAATATCATGACATGCAACATTTTATGTCATAGCTACTGCTGAATTGCCCCCAGGTGTATCTAGGATCATCATGATGACTGTTACACACACGCTTCCTGATACAAACAGGAGTTTGACAGGCTTACCACATCAGCTGGGGCTTCTAATCTCAGCTCCGCCACAATGCCCTGAAGGTTCACAAGTTGGGCCTGGCACTCTGCCAGCTCGCCGTAGTGTTCCTGCTCCAATGTCTGCACAAGCACCCCAAATCAGTACACAGGCCAATGGGCTGGCAAATTGGCCCAAATCACATGAGTGCATGAATCCATCATTCCAATTGTGAGAGTCGAAAAACACTGGTTCAAATAGACAGTACAACATGCAGTGCACCAATCAACAGGATGTACCATAATGCTCATGGTCATGCTATAGTTGCTGTAATAATAAGACTGACTCGTCAAATACAACTGGTCAGCGTTGTGCTTGAAAGGTGGGTACTACATTTTGCCAGCATTGTACACAGGACAAGTCCAATCAGGTCACGACGCCAGGACTAGGTACACAGGGCAACCAACACATGTTGATGTGCACATCAGGGGGAAAAAGCATATCACCGCTATGTAGCCATGAACATCCTGGTATTCCTGCTGCAACTCCTTGGATTTTGCCTCCATGGCACGCAGCTGGATGTTGGCCATCTGCAATGGTCACACAACAGCTCAGACAAACATGATAGGAAATGCTTGTTCTTCACCTCCATTGCATAGAGCTTAATGTTTGCCATCTGCAATGAACACACAACAGTCAGACAGACATGATAGGAAATGCTTGTTCTTCACCTCCATTGCATGCAGCTTGATGTAGGCCCTCTGCAATGGACACATGACAATCAGACAGACATCATGAGGCATGCTTGTTTTTGCCCTCCATTGCATAGAGCTTGATGTTAGCCATCTGCAATGGACACACAACAGTCAGACAGACATCATGAGGCATGCTTGTTCTTGCGCTCCATTGCATAGAGCTTGATGTTAGCCATCTGCAATGGACACACAACAGTCAGACAGACATCATGAGGCATGCTTGTTCTTGCGCTCCATTGCATAGAGCTTGATGTTGGCTATCTGCAACGGACACACAACAGTCAGACAGACATGATGAGGCATGCTGGTTCTTGCCCTCCATTGCATAGAGCTTGATGTTGGCTGTCTACAATGAACACACAATAGTCAGCCTAACACAAAGAACGCCTCCATACATGCATTGGCAGCCAGAGCTTTCTGTGGCAAGGTTTCTGACATCTATAGTCTCCATCATGCTTACAAACCATATGACTTTTCACACCTAACAGCTGTGCAATCACAGCAGGCTTTGGATCTGAGCTCTCAAGGTAACAGCTGCATCTGTGTTATAAAACATAAAGCTAGAGCATTCACACCATTGATATAGCATCTTGTCCCCTGGGCGATCATGGTGGGAGGGAAAAAGCCTCTGACATCTGCAGTGTGCAGTGATCATTTGATGGTGGAAGGCACAGCGTATCCAGACAGCTCGACAGAAAGGCAACACACTATGGTGAGAGCTGACTCACCGCTGTCTCAGCCTTGAAAGTCTCGTTCTCTTGCTCCAGGTCGCGCACCATATTCTCCCACTTGTTGCTCTCCAGTGTCAGACGGACGCCTTCTGCAATGGCAGAATCCTTTTCTGCCAAAGCATCATCCCTCTCGAGCTCAGCCTGCTCTCTTGCCTGCTGGGCATCTTGCAGGGCAGCCTCAAGCTGGTGGACGTGCTGAGCACCCTGCAGGGAAACCCAGAGACATGGGTGGGTAACTGCAGCAGCTTTCCTTCTTGGTAAAGCAAAACAACACTGTGACTGCAAAAGCAGCCGTCCAGATATGAGATAGAAGATGACCAGACGAGGTTTTGCAAGGGGTGACTACAAATGGGAGCTTGCAGAAATAGGGAGAGGCTATTGATGCCGAACAGGAAGGCAGCAGGCAGCAGCAGCAATGTATAAGAGGCATACAAGCACGCATAACACAAAAGAAGAACCCACCTGCTCCTTGAAGCGCTGATGGACTGCCAGTATCTCCTCTCGTGCTCTGTAGTAATCACCCCCTACTAGGGCAAGGTACGCAGAGGCCCCAGGCATGCCAAACTCAGGGCATTCAGCCACCAGTTTGGACCTTTTGTCTAACTCAAAGACTTGAGCCAGGTCTTTCAGCGTCTGCACCCACAGATTGGTCAGCAGCTGAGGATGAACTCGCGATTCTATGCCCAGGCTGTCGATGTGTTGTCAGGTTCAATTTGGAAAAGCTGACGCTAAACTGAACAAGCACACAAGGCCGAGACAAGCGCAAACTACAGCTGGTAGGTGTAGGGTACTTTGCAGGAGGCGTAGCGCAGCAGAGAGCCACAAGAAGGGCCTTTGTGACGCACCTGCTCATCTAGACACGCAGTTGGGACGTGTCGCAGGACGGTGCCTTGACAGTCCATCAGTTCAAAAGAGGGGGCTGGCAAACAGACTGCCATGTCGAAGTAGTCACAAGTGTCTAAGGAGTGGCGGAGGCTTGGAGTCGCTCTATGACCGATGCCCTGGGGGTCCACACAGTCGTGCTGTACTCAAGCCCTACTGCGGCTTTCTCACCTCAACCCTGAGCGATGATGATACGACAGTGCCAACGCTGAAAAAGAACAGAACAGCTCGAGCAGCAAGAATTTGCGGCCCCGGTCAGCAAGTGGGTCAACCGAACGCTGCGGGCAATCAATCAGCAGTGGGCAGTGATTTCTGTGTTAGCTGCGGTAGAAAGACAGCGCTTGAAGGATGAAGTTCGGGATTGATGAAAGCCCCACAAAAATTTCGAGATCCACCAAAAAGCCCTCCCAAAATGAGCCTATGTAGAGTACGTTGAGAGGGCAAACAACTCTGCTGGGCAGCGTCATTTTGTGGGTCACCCATTTGAAATTGCTCTGTTAAAATGTGGTCACGCATGTCCACAGACACAAAAGGTACGTGCACTGCCAGTGGCGGCATGTGGAGTGCCACATGATACCTCAGTTCAGTATACAATTACATGCGATACTTCATCATGCCAAAATCGTCGCTGCCATCAAAGGTCATGCAACTCTCCATGTTTGCAAGCCAAAGGTCTGATATCAGCAAATGTAGCACTGTCACATGACTTCTGGGTCGCACCATATGCAGGCATTCAATTTGATGGCTGTTCATGGGCACCCACTTCTGGAAGTATGGTTCCTCGGACTGTAAATGCTGCTAAACGTTTTTTTGGAGCTGGAATCTAAGTTCTTGCCAGTGGCCCCTCGCTCTTCTGGTCAGCCGCTGAACAGATTTGCAAAAAAAACCTTGCTAGCTTGAACCGCAGTGATGCAGACCAGATGGCTATGAACAGCTGGACCAAAGGCATAAGGTGGAACATGCTTCATCAAGGCTCAAAGTTCATGATTGATGTATCACCTTGGTTATCCTGCTCCAGCAATACCCAAAGGTCAGCATATGAACCAACATATCACCAGCAGCAACAGACAGAACCACTAGAGGCATCACCATGCAGCATCAGCAGTCTCAGGACCCTTGTCAGGCAACAACCCAGTACTACAGGCACAAAGTGACAGTCAATGACAGGCTGCAAAAAATATCACTGACTCATGTACCTGATCACACCAGAGAGGCTTGAAGGTGGGTTTGTACAAGTAGCACTCTCTCTCCTCATAGCTTGCACTGTCCGCCCCTTTCACATGAATGGTCCTCACCCTTTCTGGCCTCTCCATCTCGTAGCTGCACGCATCATAATTGAGCTGATTTAGATGCACATGTCTACACGCACATATGCAGCAGGCTCTGCTCCTTTGGAGAGCATGAAGCTGTTGGACCAAGCAAGCTTGGGCAGCTCTACCGGCACAGCATTGTGGCATTGGCCGTGCCTGGGAAACAACACAGATTGAATGTAACACAGTAATGCATGGAATTGCCTGTAAATGAATGTTCACATGCAAAGCAACTCAACAGCTCTCTCAGCCTGTGACTGCAGCATGATACTATTCACCTCTCTTGCCTGTCCACATCTGTGCTCAGCCATGCTGCTGAGCATTGGCTTGCCAGGCAGTAGCTAGGTAACATGTTGCATGCTTGCACAATCCAACCCAGCGAGCAGCAGCTCTAAGCAAAGGGCAATTACCTGCGCAGGGCTTGTTGGGTGAGGCCCTGCCTTTTGAGATGCCAGCCCAGCACTGCAGCATCTTCCAGTGCCAAAGCCAACCCCTGACCTGCACTTGACCCGAGATCTACTTATTAAGCACCAGACTCTTGTCTAAACCCATATTTCAAAGTCCATTCAAGCAGTGAATTAGTGCTCGTATTCAAGGTCAAGGCTCACAGGCACAATTTGTGGCGGTTTGCAGCCCTTGTTTGGCAAGATGTACAGTTGCAGTGATCCAGCACACCAGATGAGACTTGAGCAGGGCCTGAGCAACTGTGAACATAGAGCAGAGAAGCAAAGAAGCCTGGATCTAGTCAATAACCATTTGGAATTGTGGCATGTGCTGCATCTCCCAGCAGTGTCACTCTCCCTCTTCCCCAGAGCTGACTTGAGTCCCCCACTGGTTGTGTGGAGGGGTCCCCTCCCTGTGGGGTGAAGCCAGTGCCCACTGGATGGCCCTCTGAAGCAGGGGAGCTGCCTTCTGGAGCTGCCGGCTCCCCATCTGCTTTGCCTTCTGGTTTTGAGAGGGCTCCCAGGGCAGCTCCCATTGGGGATGATGAGCTGCCCTTTGACATTTCGGAGCTGCCCTTTGACATTTGGGAGCTGCCCTCTAATGCTGGAGAGGTCAGTGCTGGACCAGAGGGACTGTTTGCAAGAGGATTGCCATGAAGGTTGTTCTCATCAGGCTTTGTAGCTTTGTCATCAGCTGCTGAACAGTTGAGTGAGAGGGCATTTGCTGCCTTGGCTAGGGCATTGCCAGCTGTCAATGCTGAACTGGGTCCCTCAGCTTCCTTTGCAGCTTCTGGGTTGACTACTTGATCTGGTTGACACACCGCTGCTGCTGATCCAGATTCTGAAGAGCTGACCTGACCAGACGAGACCTGACCAGATGCTGCTGCAGAAGTTAATCGTTCTTTTTCTTCACGAGGGGGCGTGCCAGGGGGGGCAGGCTGCTCAGGGGGTTTGTCAAGGGGCTTGAGGGCCAGGAGGGGGTGCAGGGAGGGGTCTGTGAGGGGGCGCATGTAGAGGCCATGCTGGGTGACTGTGGTTGGGTCTGTGCCTTTCACAATGTCCATCAAAGCAGATGGCATTTTCTTGAAGATCTTCAAAGCGTTCTGCAAGCACACAGAGCATCTTGCTTTTGCATCATGACAAGTCCATGTATGCTTCAGAATTCCTGGGTCTGGATCCATGCCAGACTCTGAGATGGGACTCTGGGAATCTGAGATGCTTGATTTGGAGAGAGCAAGCTTTCCTTGATCAATCGTGGACATGATCAACATCCTGATCTTCATGATCAAGACTTGTTCATGAAGGTCAGGATGTTGATAACGTCCACGATTGATCAAGGAAAGCTTGCTCTCTCTGTTCAACAGACTAAAACATTGAGACCTGTTAGCAACCATTCTACTGTCCACAACTCTGTCGTCTGTCACCCTGCTGTCTACAACCCTGTTGTCTACCACCCTGTTGTCTACCACCCTGCTGTCTGCCATCCTGTTGTGTGCCATCCTGTTGTGTACCACCCTGTTGTCTACCACCCCGTTGTCTACCACCCTGCCCTGTTGTCTACCATCCTATTGTCTACAGCTCTCTTGTGTACCATCCTGTCGTCTACCATCCTGTCCCTACAGCTCTGTTGGGTATCATCCTGTTGTCTACCATCCTGTTGCCTACAGCTCTGTTGTCTACCATCCTGTTGTCTACCGTCCTGTTGCCTACAGCTCTGTTGGGTACCATCCTGTTGTCTACCACCCTGTTGCATGCAACAACCACAAGCAGCATGATCAGCTAAGAGTGCATTGCATCAAAGGCTGCATACATTGCCGTGATCTGCCACAACCCAACACTGCCTTTATGTGACAGACGATACTCATGGGTGAGCCTGACTGCACCCCCCTTGTCATGCAGGTAACCCCCCTTGTCATGCAGGCAACTTTGCAATGCGCAGCAACATCTTGACAGGCAACAACAGGAGCAAAGCAAGGGGTAATACTGCAGGCAACTTTGCAATGCGCAGCAACATCTTGACAAGCAACAATTAGGAGCAAAGTGAGGGTAGATCCTGCAGGCCTAATGACAAGCTTTGAGGTTTTCCTCTTTGGGAGCAGCAGAGTTTGTTTTCAGGTCATTTTAAACCCTAAGAAAGAAAACTTTACGCTTTTCAGCGATCAGAATGGGAGCCTCCTAAGGCGGCAGCCCGGAGCTCAGTGCAGAGCTACAGCTGTGCTGTTCAACAGGTTTGTATTGCTGCAGATGTAGTGCTTACTGCAAAAAGGGGTGGCCCGTCATTGAGGCACTGCTTTCTGATTCTGGAGAAGTAGCCATCTGCTCCAATCAGCACTTTTGCACGGACAGATGGGTGGCCCCTGTCAAAGTGGATGGTGACTCCATTCTCGTCCTCATCGTACTTTGTCATCTGCAGCATGGCCGGCACAGACAGCTCAAAACATCATATGATGCATCAAGGCACAAAGAGCGCACTAGCTCATATCGCACACATCACTTGATTGCAAAATGGAGAAGTATGTTCTGCACCCAAGGTGTTCTGATTACTTTGACGCACCTGTTGTTGTGTCATACGCTGATGAGGACACATGTGTACACATACACATGTACGGGGTGTAATGTAGTCAGCTACTGTGAATGATGCATTTTGCATGGTGCGCCTATTACATTGATCGTGCATCAGCCATGTACATGCAAATGGATCAGTAGATGGATAAGATGGATTAGTAGCTGGATGGACTTTGAAAGACCTGAAGACAATGGCAAGCCTGTGCTTTTCATACCTGCTTGTCAAATTCGACGACGCCTGCAGGCAGGTAGTCAAACAGCAGCTGCCTGATCTCATGCCAGCCCAGAAGGAATGGGTACTTCCCATACTTTGCATGCAGCAATTCTGTTTGCTTATGTCTGTCCTCCATCTTTTCAACAAAGTTGCCGTGAAGATCATACCGTGTCACAGGCTTCTTGATAGGAAGCCCACATTCTTGGAATCTGCAGCATTTCTGAAGTCACCAGTTGCAAATTGACGACATGCATGGGCACAGAAATGACTAGACAGTACTGGCGTATATTGACTTGGCACTGATGTGTGCAACTTAATTGAGGAGGAGTTCAGCACAGATGTTATTAGTGACGCTGCGCAGCGCAAGCACAATTGTTGCAACATGGGATAACTTCAAGAGCAAGCTTGTTGAAGCTATTCATAGGAACATTATGGTGCCTTATGTTGAGCGGTGCACACAACTGTTGGTCAAAGATTCATGACAAGTCATATGCTGCAGCTTGCCTGGCAAAAAGATCTGGATGAATTGCCTCCAATGCATATTGAGCATTCGGCTGCAAGCCAACCGCGGATCCTTGCAGGGTGTATTCCGTCAAACTTTCATAAACCTGCTTAGCCCATAGGAAACTTTTGCTTGTAGCTCAGTGTTTTGTGTTGCGCATGCTCTCAGTTAGGTCAGCTGCAGATGTCTTCGCGAACGATCGTGACTATCGTGTTCTTAGCAGAACATCAAGAATTTCACCTTGACTCTGAAAGCATTTCCGAAAGCAGACAATACTGCAGCTGCGGTACTTAAACCTCCAGGACCTCCTCCAACAACCGCTACATCGATGATATCAACCTCGTGCTGATCAGCAAGGTTGGGAAGCTTCGAACGAGTATGAGTCATGCCGCTTGATGACTTACAATCAAACGATGCTGTTGCACATCTCGTTGCCGGCGACACATCAAGTAGCAATTGCCGGTGCGCAGACCGACGCACTATGGTAGCTACAACCTCCAACAGCTTGACCGGAACACAAAGGAACCTGCACATGAAGTTGGGGTTCAACAAATGACTGGTCAGAATTCTCGATTGCCCCCAGATGCAAGCCTAGATGCAGGCCTAGATGCTGCCTGCATGTCTGTCCGCAGCACGTTTGTCTACAAGTGTCGGGATATTCCAGTTGCTAGCAGCATCGGTTCCCCTCTCACGCTCACATTGATGAAGTTTGCATGACTCAGTCATGATGACCCTGCAGATGCATGCATGCACTTTAAGTTTGAGTTTGAGACAGCTGCCTACAGAAATTATAGGATCACTCACTGCATCACGCCTCACTTGTCAACTCAGTGTCGCATTTGTGATCACATCGCATCACACTCCTCAATGATTCTTCTGTTCCTTCAGGCAGAACTGCAGCCTGTCTGCCAACAACTCTAAGCAGAAAATCCTGCTACTATGTGTTCATCGCAAGATCCTGAACAATTGCTTGTGCAATCTTCATGCCATCTACGGCAGCGCTGACGATTCCTCCTGCATACCCCGCCCCCTCCCCACAGGGGTACAGCCCTGCTGTGCTGAGACTTTGCAGGTCAACACCTCTGTCTATACGCACCTGCAAGTAATACACAGTACAGTGGCGACTCCTGAAAATGAGCAGCATGCAGAATGGCACCAGCGCTCGATCACAGACACCTCACAAGTACAGTCAAGCAGGATTTCCTGTAGAAGTGCATCTGAACGAAAAGGGATCAACTCCATGCCAGCATAACATGAGCTTGATTAGCATGCCACTTTTCTGTGATCAAAATCATAAAAGGTGGACAGCTACCGTGTCTGGACGCCCTGTTCTCCTTGTGAAACTTCTTTTTGTTTGCAGTCTGAGTGCATGTCAACACAGCACAGCACAGCACAGCACAGCACAGCACAGCACAGCACAGCACAGCACAGCACAGCACAGCACAGCACAGCACTGCACAGCACAGCACAGCGCAGCACACCGGTGAGCTTGTCCTTGTCTCGACGCCGTGCAGCAATCCTGCATCTGAGACAAACCCCGGAAGTTTCTGTTCAAACTGCTGCAGCGCCGACTTGAGGGCCTGACTGATGGCTGGAGAGTACACCTCATGCAAACCTGCGGACTTCACTCCCAGCCTGCATACAACAACTGTTGTACTTATGATGCTTACTTTCCAAGCAATTTACTGAAAGTCTAAGAGAGGGGAGTCTTTGGATTCTTACCAAGAGGATCAGATAATGATAAACCATGGATTTGTACTGTCTGTACCATATGTCGTATGTATTCAACCCAATTCAGCATTTTCAGCACAAACACACTGCTTCAGATTGCATGCAACCTTGTGGAAATCAATTGCTCAGATGACATCAGCTGTACCCAAACTGCCCCCGAACTACGCTTACTGACAGCATCGAAAGTGTTTGTTGTAAGCTGGACACATTGCCTGCACAGGCTTGGCACCAGGAGTGTACCCACAGAAACAGTTCATCTTGTGGTACAATCCAGGAGCACTTGAGGCATACCTCAGAAGCAATTGTGGCATGACACAGAATCAAGAAAGCATGTGGCCTGGCAAAATCTCATGCAGCATGGCTTTCTGACCAACAGAACAATGCAGCTTGGCGATGCCCTGTTGAGTTTGAGAATGATGTAAGCTTGCTTCCATTTGGAGTGAACACCCCAGAAGTGTTCAGGACTGACCTGTAAGAGGAAGAAGGAAGGGTGCCAGAAGAGAGTTGGCCTGCTATGAAGTCTGTGACTCGCTGTACAGGAGCCACCAGATTCCCTCCTCCTAGCCTTGCAGCTAGCCTGCATACCAAGGGCATAACAGTCACAAAACAACAGTTGTCACAAGAAATGCCAGCGTCAAGACATGATGAGTGCAAGATTTCACAGTCAAACGAAAAAGTACGGTCACAAAAACTTATACTGGACTGTAAATAGGAGTGATACCTAGTAGACAAACATGGCTGCAGGATGTTGTAGCATGGGTAGAACAGCAGCGGGCTTTGACTCGGATCCAGAGATGTACTTGAGCTGCTGATGAGGGTGAGGCAGTTGCTGTCAATCCAGACAGCATGAGTCCATTTGCTAATTATGAGGGAATGGCATATGTATGCTATCTTTGGAGCATGTCATAGCCTTCAACAACAACATTCAAAAGTGGTAAGGCATTTGAACAGACACATGTACTGTACAAGAATTACTGCAACTCTCGGTACACTATGGCTGTCACAACCATAGAACTCTGCTGTGCACTGGCACTTGCATGTTCACACTGGGTTTAGCATTTGCACTCTCAAACTTGCTGCTCCCACTGGGATTTGCATGTTCACTCTGGGATTTACATGTTCACACTGGGGTTTGCAGGATCCCCTGGAAATAACCCAGATGAACCCATACGCAGGCAGCAGGACTTTGCAAAACCTTGCAGCATTGAAGGCATATACAGCTTGCAGCGGCAGCACCACAACCACATTCTGTCAAAAGCATGAAGCTCACAAAGTTATGCATGTGTGCTGGATGCGTGGTATACCTTTCAGCCTGTATCTGCAGGGCTACCCCCGCCAGAGCCCCATGCTGGGGCTCCAGGTGGGCCCAATCTGGGGGCTGCACAGCCACAACCAGGGCTGAATTGGCCCACAAGGAATTGCGCCGGCTGCACACAACAAGAGTGATGATGGGCTTCATTCTTGTCATGCCTGTTCTGTTTAGGACTCACTGTTTGTGTCCTTGTGATGCCTCTGGAAAGTGGCATCTTTCCTTCAGGCTAGACATATAGACTGAACGGAGACAGTGGTGCATGTACTGATGCTCAGGCAGGCAGGCAGGCAGGCAAGTACACAGACACAGCTAGGTGGACTAGCAGGCCAAACTGCGATTGTGTCATGAGGTTCTGAGGACTGCTTGGCTATCATGCCCACAGTTACTGCTTATTTGGAAGAAACTCTGCCAACATGTCTCTGCTCTATCAAACAAAATACGCACAATGAGCACACCTGAAGCTCATGCCGTTGATGCACAGCTCTTCAGGATTGGTGGTGGTGGGGACTATCTGACCCCCAGGACACATGCAAAACGAGTACACCCCTCTCCCCTCCCTGGTGTTCATGTTCTTACTGCCATTGTGACTGCTCTGCTTGCTTCCATCAGCAGTTGTGGTGCTTGCAGCGGCACCAGACCGGCGTCTGTCCTGATGCTGTGCATGTTCCGAAGAAGAGGAGCAAGAGGAGTCTTGTGACTGCTGACTAGATGCCAAGTCTGACGAAGAAGAGCTTGGCAGTTCTGCATTCTGACCGTGACCTCTGTCTTCAGCTCGGTGATGAAGCCTCCCTTGCCCTGAGCCTTCCTCTTCTTCAGCATGTGATCGTGAAGAAGAAGAGGAAGGAGGTTGAGTGGCAGCAGCATGCATGGCCGTCTGTGGGGACACCTCAGCATAGTCAGGCACAGCCTGTTCCTCTTCTTCAGCTTGTGATTGGGATGAAGAGCAGGCAGGGGAGTGGGTGGCAGCAGCATGCATGGCTGTGTGTGATGACACCTCAGCATAGTCTGGGAGAGCTTGAGCTGTGAGTGAGTAATCAGCCACCGGCACACGACCCTTGCCCCTCTGAACCTCTGCATCAGTCACGATAATCCATAATAGTAATGATAATCACAAGCTAGCGCTTGCCTAGCTCAGAGGTGAAGGGCTTGCCAGATTTGCATACTTCTGGCCATGCAGTCCCCAGCAGGCAGAGCACAGCATGACACACTGATCCACTTGCTGTAGCTGAGTAGGTAGCGGCATGACACATTGATGGATCTGCTGAAGCCGAGGAGGTAGCGGCATGACACATTGATGGGTTTGCTGTAGCTGAGTAGGTAGCAGCATGACATACTGTCTCAATTGTTTACATGAGTGGTTAGCAGCATGGCACCCAGATGCATTTGCTGAAGCTGGGTAGGTAGCAGTGCTACACATTGACAGATCTGCTGAAGCTGACTAGTTACTAGCATGACATATAGATGGCTTTGCTAAAGCTGAGTAGGTAGCAGTACCACACATGGGCATTCCAAGAGAGCCCACCTGCAGCGTATTCCTGACCATATTGGATGTTGTCAATCAGGGCTTGTGGGTGCTCCACTCGCAGGCCCAGGGCGAAGGGCTTGGGGCTGAGGGCAATGCCCCTGGCAGCTAGGGTTTCATACATGGCTCTGGAGCTGTGACCCACCGCCAGCACCACCTTTGAGGCTGGGATGACTTCACCCCCTGCATGCAAGACTCAAGTGAGCATGCAAGACTCAAGTGAGCATGCAAGACTCAACTGAGCATGCAAGACTCAGAGCCAGCCTCAGACTTAGCCTCAGACTTAGGCTCATCCTCAGACTCAGGCCCATCCTCAAAGTTAAGACTCAGACTCAGACTCAGACTCAGACCCAGACTCGAATTTTGTAGTGGCTTGCAAACCTAGGGCAAACATTACAGGGCTGAGGCCTACGTTTGATGGCATGCTCACATAAAGCAGGAATGATGCGCATTTGGTGAGCTGCTGACCTCTAAGCTTCACACCAACAGCTCTGTCATGTTCAAGCACAAGGTCGGTGACACAGGAGCCAAAGTGGATCTGAACACCCAGGGCTGTGAGGTGCTTCCTGAAGGCCTGCAGGATCTTGATCAGCCGGTCTGTGCCCAGATGTGGCTTGCCAGCCACCAGAATGTTCTGCAACATGCAAGCAAACAGCGTTGAATGTATTTGTCCACATATAGTGATAACAATAATTTACAGGCGTTCCAGCTGAATGTTCCTGCCAGGTACCTACTAGGTGTGCCTATACCCCACTCCTGTGAGCCCACATAGGGACAATGTGTTTCTCGATATGCCGTCAGGATCCTACAGAATTCTGCATCCGTATCTAAGCCTGCCTAGAACCTGCTAAACCCTGAATCATTGTGTAGCCTGCCTTGCAGTCAGGATGCTGCAGAACATGCAAGGCCCACCTTTGACCATGTGGCTGATCTGGGACTATGCAAGGGATGCCCACACCACTCTTGATTGACACTTGAACGTGCAGTTGGCATGCATGCAGGACCCATGTTGAGGACATGAACTATCGTGTGAGATTCAGAATCATGCACAGACTGAAGGCCGATAATGATCAAATTTGGCAATCATTTGCCGTTTAAAATCTGCGATATGCACAAAGGAAAGTCCAGACTGATGATACCACGCCAGATTCAAAGTTTAGGTGTTGCACACATGAGCAGGTGTGAGTTTGCAGTCAAACACTGCATGAACATGTCTACACATGTGCACATACATGCAGCAAGATGTAATCTACATGCAAACTATGCTTATGATACATATGCCACATGATGTACTCTTTGTGCACCATGTGTGAATGCAGCATAATGGTACCTGGGGGGCTCCAAAAGTGTAGAGTGTGTGCAGCACGCGCCGCACAGGGTCACTGTTGCGCCCCACCTTGGTCGTCAATTTGCCATCACTCCAGGTGCCCGCACCTCCCTCACCTGTGAACACATGACCATAGTAATAGTTACGCTTTCCAGCTCACATAATTTTGTCAGCATTTCATGCTTGACACACGCTGATTGTGCTGCTGCTGCTGCTGCTGTTTGTGGTGTCTCAGGATACACACCACACCAAAGCACAGGCAATGTTGCACCCAGTTGCTGTGTGCCTGAAGCATGCTGACTGTGCTGCTGCTGCTGCTGCTGTTTGTGTTGTCTCAGGATATACACCACATCAAAGCACAGGCGGTCTGGTGCCCAGTTACTTTATGCCCGAAGCACGCTGATTGTGCTTCTGCTGCTGTTTGTGTTGTGTCGGATGCACACCACACCAAAGCACAGGCAGTTTGGCACCCATTCACTGCATGCTTGAAGCACGCTAGTTCTGCTTCTGCTGCTGCAGCTGGTGCATTGTGTCAGCACGCACAATGCCCCAAGCATCAGCGACGCTCACCATAGCAGAGATTGGAGTCAGGGTTGAGCATGCGGCGGACAATGAGGGCGCCAATATCCCTGCCTCGGGCCTCTACAGGTTGCCCTCGCTCTAGTATGACAACAGGAAGGTTGGCCTGGGCTAGCTCCAGTGCAGCAAACAATCCTGCTGGTCCACTGCATCAAAAAGCTACCTTACCTTGAGCGTTGTTGACACGGGATTGAGTGCAGTATGTACTTGGTAGCTGTAATTATTAACAGCGGTGCATGATATGGCATCTGCTGTTTTGTTACTTGCAAGCGCTGTCTACACGATGCACTGCAAGAGTGCCTTTTCTGCAGGTCCGCAGACAGGGTCTTCTATTCTTATTTGATACGCAAGCCAGATGCTGCAGTTGAGATGGCCCTCGTGTTGCTCCACAGAGGGCATGCATGAGTGATGCGGCACCTGAGCTGCATAACGTCAGCAGCATAATAATAATAATATTAACAACACTTTCCAGCTCATGATGAGCTAGGTAGGTCAGCAGCATGTCAGCAAAATCCTCAACTTGAGCTTCAAACAAGTAATGTCTCATGCACCCGGTGTGGTTCATGGAGTTAACAGACAATTCAGCAAGCATGCAAAACTGCAGAAAGCTATGGGCCATGGCTTCAAGAAGCATAGACTGACCTGCCAACAACCACAATGGGGTCCTGCTTGTGCCTCATTGCTGGAGCCTGCCTTGGGATTTGAGGAATGGCAGGTGCAGCCTCATGAGGAAGCCTGTGATGCACACACACACACCTGAAGCTGCCTGTCATCTGATGTGAAGGCTGAGTCGAGGCAGCGATGTCACATTGAGCAGACCTACCACACTGCGCAAACAGGAAGAGAAACAAGCAGGCATGAACCTGCAACTGGGTGATGCTGACGCAGATTGCATGCGGTGGGCTTGTTATAAGGCTAACGGTTGGGGAGAAGGGGGGGGGTGGGAGGGTGGGGTTGGAAATCCTGCAAGTCACTATATCGATATCACAAAGCTTCCTTTATCTTCATGAAGGAATGGGTTACTGAACACTTGCAATGAAGGGCTCATATCACCTCTCAAGCTGGCCTGACTTGAAGCGAGGGCTGGCTCCAGCAGCCCTTGCAGCTTCTGGGTCTATGTCCACCACATAGGCAAAACCTCTGTGCTTGGCTCTAGCATCAAACGACTTCCTGATGACACTCACTGCTTCCAAAGGCAATGGCAGACCCTGCAACAAACACATTATGCAGATAGATATTCTGCATGCATGTAACGCATTGTAGATCTTCGGTGTCACTCTGCCCTGTATACTTGCTTCAGGCCTGCTCAGATGACCTCTGGTTGCAAACGCCCCAAGATCGATAGTCATCCGCGGTCATGAGACATTCACATACAAGAGTACATTGAATGACACCGTGTTCCACACACTATATATTGAGTGTGTGGGGTACCGATGGGACGCACTCTCAGTCTTTGTTTTGGAGGGGTGCAGGATGTTGTCAAGGAAAGACAGCAGCTACAGCTCTGCTCGCATGTTTGCATGAGTGGCATATCTGCACCCTGCTCTTAGATTGTAAGTCTGTTAAGACCTGACACTGGTCATATGCATGGTTCCTACATGCTGGTGTAAGGGGTGCGATCTGTAAGCAAGCTTACTATGCCAGCAGCAGTTGTGTTACTGACAAGGAGCTGTCTCGGAATGCAATCGTTGGCGGCAGCATGCAGTGAGTATGTGCACAAGTCTATAAGTGGAAAGTCAATGACAAGGCAGCATGAGCAGACTTGGGAGGCTTCACCTTGCACTTCAGCTTGAGGGCTACAGCACTGCAGAGAGCCACACTGGTTTCATGCGTGTCCTTGCCAGGGTCGTCCTCAATGGGCAGCTTAACCTCAAACAGTCTCCACTTCTCTGCCTGTGTGAACAGCAGTCGGCAAAGTTGTTTAGTACGTTCCTCTTGGGTTGAAACCACCTGTGGTGTGCTGAACGCTTACCTTCTTCCTTGACGAAGCCTTGCCCGGTCTAGCCTTGGCTGGTGCTGTGCTCCCTGCCTGCACCTCTGTACGCCTTCTGCTATTCGCACACACTTGGTTGTGATGCTGGATTTTTCGATGTGTGACCTCTTTCACATGGCCAGCTGCAAAAGTCGACTGCTTGCTCAGGCTTGATTGATGTGAACAAGCGCAGGCAGGCCGATGCACCGAAGACCAGGCCGTCCAAGACATGCAACGCACGCAAGTTTGCGTGCTGCTTTTAGGCCAGTCGTCAGCGACAGCGGTACCCGATGCAAGTCTCGAACCAGGAAAGATGTCGACTCAGCACGCATGAAACTCGCTCGTCTCACGAAAGTTTTCGCGACCGTAACGCTCGGTCAAACAGATTGCGCGTTATACTCTCCGCTTTCACTTTCGTGAAAACGCTGCTTAAGCTTACAAGCCGGACTGGTGTGCCGTATGTTTTGACAACAGCTGCGCAAGGACCACACGGTTGCAACGTGGTGCTGAACGTGTGATCAAAACGTAATACGCATCAATGCACACATCATGCGTACATCATAGTCACTGACTGAGCCAGCATGAGGCGAAGGCCTGGAATTCAGGGGCTACAGAAAGGGGCCCAGACACGGGTGCGCACCCAGCTAATACTGCTCTGACAACAACCTCTGCAACTCAGTGACCAGCCTTTCGTCTACAGGACCAGTACAAAGTCTTGGGAGAACATGTACAGCAGACGAAGCTGGAGCATATGAAGTCCCAAATGGTAATTTTCAAGAAAAGCTTGGAGGAATTTGCCATCAAACATAGGTGCGCTAGCAATGCATGCTGGTCCTGCTCAGGCCTCTGGAGTTCATTCCATTGTGCTGTGTTACTGCCGAGCACTGACAATGCCAATCACAGAACATTGAGTTGTATGTGGTTGCATCGCATTGTAGAAGAACTTCATTTTGCAGGAGTGACATACGACAAGACCCAGTGTTTCGAGCTCAGTTCCACACCATGTGTGCAAATGTGGGTGTTGACCCTTTGGCTTCCAACAAGGGTATGTGGGCACAGCTGCTGGGATTTGGTGACTTCTACTATGAGCTGGGAGTGCAGATTGTTGAGGCTTGTTTGGCGACTCGTGCGTACAATGGAGGCTTCATGGAGCTCGGGTCATTGAGAAATGCTGTTCAGGTATGCAGTCCTACCATCTGCAAGTGTGGCAAGTTGCCTGGAGTGCCTGCGCAGGGTGAGTAGCTTCACAGCTGAGTGCAGGATCAAACCCACAAGCAAAAATGGGCTGCGAGCTTGCCCTGTGACACTTTGACAACAGGAGCTCCACTCTGTGTTGCACATGACCCAAAATTACCATTGGCTCTCTTGCTGCCTGCAAGATGGCAACCATTTTGCAGACAATCTTGGCTCAGCTGACATGTTACTGTGCATCTGCAGCGGCGCAGAGGTGCCGCAGCTGATCCAGTATCTGAAGATGACATCACTCGAGCCATTGGAAAGCTCAAAACACTTGGGAGCGGCTTCCGCCTAGTGAAACTAGGCAACAAAAGCCTGGTGCAATCAGTACCTGGTGAACTGAACCAAGACAAGAATGCAGCGCTGAACCTTGCACAAGGCAAGGGTTACACATCGCAGGAGGAGCTAATGCAGTCTTTGAGGTGGAGTGAAACTAGGGCTTCAGAGACGCTATCAGCACTGCTGAAAGAGGGGCTTGCTATGTTGGATAATGGAGCAGCTGATGGGCAGCCATTGACGTGGTTTCCATGCTTACAGTATAACACTCAGGCAGCTGTTCCGGGCTGATACCACAGTGTAACTGAGTTCTTGTACCCATCTACATATACAGGACCATGTCCGCTGAAGCATAAGAGTGCAAGCAGACATTGCGCATTGCCCAGGCAGGTACAATTTGAAGCACGTCAGAATGTCATTGCTCACAGAGGTGAGCACCTGCTTGGATCGCTGACACATCCATCAGACTTACAGTCTTACAGCCATCAGACTTACAAACGGATGTAACAGGTCTCTCTCTCTCGCAAGAGCACAATTTTAATGCATCACACAGCCTGACACAATCTTTGCTTGACTGCATGCTGTATCTGACACAATATCTCTATGGTCCAGGCAGTTTACCAAGCTCTACAAATCAGTGTATTCTTGGGAAAGTGTGTCTGAGATCCAATCTAGCAAGGAAGAGCACAATTATGAGGCAGATTGTGAGGGTCAACGGCGTTGACCGAAGCAACAGCAAAAGCATGACTGGAAAGGAGACAGCAGTCGGACGTTCTGTCATGCTATGTCTGTTCGCAACCCGCATGCATATACGCAATTACCGAGGTATGGATACTCGCCGTGACGAGAGTTGCTGCCGTCGCTTGCGCGCCCGTGAGATCACTAACACTAAACCACACCGTTGTCTGCAGGTCTTTCTTGACACGTAAGTCTGGAGGCAGAGCACCATATGAGTTGCTATCACATTCAGGTTCAGCCTATGCGCCGTTATCTGCACCAAAACGCATGGGCGTTGTGCTAAGTCTACTTGCACACCTAAAATCCAGCACTTTACATGCTATCAAGGGCTATACCCCACAAGGTACAGTAGGAGGGGTGGTCTAAATGCAGTCAAGCAGGTGCATGAAAGGTGTTTCTGTTGTACAGGGAACCCTGCACCGCACATTTGGCACAAAGTGTTAAAGTTTTACCCTAGTCAAACTGGCCGCTTAATTGTGATTGGCGACGTGCATGGCTGTGCGGTCGAGCT
>JAABUK010002244.1_pt1 | contig 35139 bp, 54 predicted proteins | sample 5559141 | NCBI WGS metagenome assembly JAABUK01 (sample SAMN10711869, study PRJNA513367) | rock metagenome | isolation source: Antarctica rocks | place: Antarctica: Victoria Land, Pudding Butte nord | collected 2016-01-03
GCTCTGCGTGCCTGACGAGTTGCCATGATTCCTCACAAGGTGACGTGTGTTGCCGTGACCTGTACCATGATGGCAGCATGTAGTACGAACAGGTACGACGAAAGCACTCGAAGCTAGAGAAAAGCGTCGCACTTGCTGTGCAGCCCACCTGTGAGGTCTGCGAGTAGTTGGACGACCTGGTCTGGACTTCAGCGAACTGCAACACCAGTTAAACGAGGGATCAGAGGCCTGTTGTGGTGGCGGGAGCAGCTTCCGTTCGTCGATATGCAAGCAGCAAGAGTAGGCACGACTCACTTGATATGTATGCCAAGCAGCTGGCAAAGCTGGGTGTAATAGCGGCGTTTGACAGTAGCGGTTACGACAACTGCAGACGCTGAAAGTCTGCTACAGCATGTGGCACCAAGAATTCACTGAACGCTCGCCCCTGTTCGTGTCACGGCAGGCAATACTGGCCTTGTCAAGAAAGGAACGGCAGCAATGTGGCCGCTTTTGCTTTTGAGCGCTGTAAAGAATCGAACCGCTTGCTTGTCAGTACTCTCCAATGTCACTTTCCATCCGGGATTGGCCAAATCCCGGGGCTTTGCAATTCCCGATCCATCTGCTCCCTGGCTCGCGTTATATGCAGTAACGCTTGTAACGTTTGCGGAGCTGAAGGCTCGCAACAAGAACACTAACACTGCAACAAAACCCATTCAATGCCCTCAACAACGCCTTCAACACAACGACGAGCTTGCTGACACCTCCATGCCACAGCTGCAACTCGAAGTAAGCCAAGCTGGCCCCGTTAACGTTGTTGCTCGCACCGCGACTGGTTGAGACTTCTGTTGGTCTGCAGTCCACGAACAGCTCAGCATCTACATCCCCTAACTTTGAGTTGACTTGCTTGGTGGGGTGAGACACATACACCAATTTTGATGCGGAGTGCATGGTGAAATCTAATCAGATAGCTAATCAGCCAGCAGAACCAAGTCTTGAACCGCAAGTCAGCAACGCGTTGGCTTTGAACTCGGACGCTGCCCCACTTCTACGTCAGGGCAGTACAAAGCCTTTGAAATCGCACACAAGCTTGCCAAAGCCAAAGCCAAAAGCTACATCTGCAAAAAAGCGTAGTTTTGAAGACGACGCTGATGACGACAATCAGGATGCCTCGAAGGCTAGCTTACAACTTGTGCTCGGTGAGTGGAAGCACCCAAATGACAAGGCTGCTAAGCTGGCTCATGTAAAGACACACTATCACCATGAGCTATTTAGCTTGTCTGACACCAAAACTGAGGACTTGGCAGAGTTTGGACAGGGCTTAGCCCTGTACTTCTACTTCCTAAAATGGATTGCCATGCTGCTGGCAGCCATGTCGGTCGTAATTTTTCCAAACATGGTGTGGGCCGCCATTGCGCGCAAGGATGGCACAAGCACAACCGGTGGGTCCGCACGCTTCTTTTCTTGGCATGGCATGTATGAGACCCAACCCATACAGCTACTGACACACTCATAGTCTCACACAAGCCTTGAGGCACTGTCAGCAGCCATTGTACAGCAGTGACTAGCACTCCCCGCCCATCAGAATTGAGCTGCATACTGAATGCAGGGGTGCTGGTATCCACAAGCTTGGGTGCTTTTGGGCCTTTGTTTGGCAGCGACTATGTATACAATGCAACTGCCTTGGACGTAGCTTTGACAGCGCTTGGGGTCACGTTCCCAAATGACCAGCTAGCAAGAGGTCGGCACCATGTCATGCACAGACAAATTGACCTGCCCATCTTTAGTTCATGCTCTACCTGACTCTGTCTGATGTTGTGCATTGCCAGTCTCACAGAGGTCTTGCGCCAGCTGTGTGTATGCAGACAGCAGCTTTGATCCGCCAAGCTTAATCTGATGGCATGATTTGTGAGCAGTTTGAAGCAAGTTGTACAGAAACGTTGCATGAGAAGAGAACGTCCTTCATCCATACATATATACCCATGTCATCTATATTTCTGGTGACTTTCCAGCCTGCATATAATTTGCAGGCTGATCTTCTCAGCTGCAGTACGTGCCTGCATTCTCAACCTCCATCATGAGCAACAGTGACGCAACACATTCCATGCTGAACGTCATTTCTGCAGAGTTGGAACTGGAATTCTACTATCAGAATGCCAGCACAGCAGACGCAACCGTGGATGTCCCTATTGCCAACACCATAACAAAGCAGCAGCTGCAGCTGATAGCCTCCTGGCTGGACCTGGCTTCCATTCTGCTTTACCTGGTCATCGTCCTCTTCATCATCTTGTATCAGCAGCGTGTTCTGGAAGAGGTCTCTGCAAAGACAGTCACTGTCACTGATTACTCTGTGCAAGTCTGGGATCTTCCGAAGGTGGGGACACTGTTGAGCTTGTTGTTTTGGGTCCTATTGGTGCCATCGTGCCAAACCCTACTACAGAAATTGTCACATTGAAGCAATACAGCAGACACAACACCAATCACGGCTGCATTCTGGTTCTCGCCAAAGCAAGCGTTCTTGTGCACACAGAACCAAAGCCAAATTTTCAAGCTGCTTTTGACCAGTCATTGCGCGGTGGCATCATTGCAAACCCTATGGATGGACTTTTCTGCTGAGGGTTTCTGATCTGTAGACATCTACAAGCGATTGAAGGGCAATGGTCTATGGCAACTTTTCAGAATGCTGCCTCATTTGTTCCTTGCCCTCGTTTTCTGTCTCTCCCATTCACTGCAAACCACACTTGAGTGTCAGGAATGGAGCAACAGCAACCCATCACAACGCACATTGGCCAAGTGGTCACTGTTTGCAAGCTGTATGTTGTGACGCAGGACGCACAGACAGAGGAGGTGCAAGCGTACTTCTGTCAGTGGGGCCCAGTGAACAGCTGCCAGCTGGCACACAATGACTCAGCCCTCATTGCCCTCATAGCCCAACAGGGCCATCTCCAGGTGCCCTTTTTGACTCTCATGGCTTGCACTTCCAGCTTGCAACGGCTGCCGGCTTGCTGTGGCGTAGCCATCTACCACAGATTGTTACTGTTTTACATTGGGTGCAATGAGTCATTGTGTGACCGATAAATGCCCACGTGCAGCAATGTACACATTCTTGCAAACATCAGCTGGTGCCAGGCACACCTGTGCAGTACCTCTCAATGTTTCATTCACAACAAGCAACAACTGACTTGGTTTGTGCCAGCATATGGTAAGTCAGCACGAGGTGAGTCAGCATGGGGTGAGTCAGCATATGGTGAGTCAGCATGAAGGGAGTGATGAGTCAGGATTTCAAGTGTGTCTTGTACAGGCAAAGTATGAGCATGCAGTGGCAGCAGCACAGAAAAGCCTGGCAAAGGACAAACATGTGTCAGAAGATGAGGAAGATGACGAAGATGACAGTGACCAGGATCAAGGAGCTGATCTTCTCCAAGCAAAGAAGAAGAAAAGGAAGAGGAAGGACAGGCCTGAGGCGTCAGCAGCGGACAGGGCAGGCAAGGCAGCTGGCCATATTCAGTCTGTTCTCAAGGTAGCATCTCCAAGAAATCAAAAACACAAAAGACAAAAAGAAAAGCAAAAAGGCTGTCAGCACATTCCCAACTCATGACAGCAGCTTTGCCCTGTTGTGGTGTGAGACTGACACAGAAGCTCATGCAAATATCAGCTGAGCAGTGTGCGTGCGTGTCTGTGTCTGTCTGTCTGTGTCTGCACGTGTGTGTGCGTGGGTGCATGCGTGTGTGCGTGCGTGTGTGTGCGTGCATGCGTGTGTGTGTGGCCCTTGGGGAAAGACATGACTGGCGAGTGAGTGGGTGAGTGCAGCAATGCAGGTACAGAAGAAGGTGCAGCAGCTGCAGGAGTCCATCAAGACCAAGAGGGAAGACTCTGGACAGAGACGCTGTGTGTGCGCTTTTGTGACATTCAAAACCGAGGAGGCTCGCCTGAAGTGCATGCAAGCCAACCCATCCAGCGTAGGTGCGTCACCTGAAGCCATAACTACCTCTGCACAGTCACATGGTCCGTGTGCACTGTGTACATGCAGTTGCAAGTAATTTTGGTTGCATCTGTAAAATTTGGAGTGATACAGAGAAGATTAGCGTGGCCCTTGCGCAGAGATGACACAAATAATTCAAGAAACGTTTCCAAACCAAAGCGGCGTAATCGTAGGCAGCATGTCAGCAGGAGTGTTGCTCTGCAATCTGGAGCAGTGAGCTAATCTGAGCTTGTTAGATACCTAGGCAGAACACACACACATACACACCGTGCATTCATGAGTGCTGAGATGATAGCGTGATAGCTGATAGCAGGGAAATGCTTGGCACACCACGTACAAAACAACAACAAGAAGAGTGTTCTCAGCAGACCTTGCATGGCATTGCAGGGAAGCGGTGGGCTCAGCGCAGAGACCGGCGCTTCAGGTACAGCAGCTCCATACTTCCCTCCTGGTGTACCTATTTGGGTTCAGCTTTAGAGGAGTTTGTTGCAATGCATAGTTCAGTTCTGTTGGGTCTCAGCATTCTCATGTGGTTCTGGTTGTGGGAAAGTGCACCATTCTAGGACTGACAATCTTACTTCTTTCTGTGCGTACATCCATTCTCCTGTCCACTCTCCTCTTGAGCTATTGCTTGATTTTGCTCTTTGGGGCCCGGTCCAGCTTGCCTGAAAGTGCCCTGCTCAGCCCTGTGTCACCCTGGTACCGCCCTGTGCTGCCTTGTCCTGTCCTGCTCTACTCTGCCCCGCCCTGTCTTGTCTTGCCCTGCCCTGCAGACCACCTCATGCCATGTTGAACAACATCTCCTGAGAGTGACATGATGTTTGGCAGGAAGCGGCACGCTCTAAGAGTGGGACCAGCTCCAGAGCCCTCAGACGTGGTATGGGAGAACCTGGAATTTAGTGTCATGCAGCGCCTGCAGCGCAGCTTCTTCATACTCTTCCTCAACCTGCTCATCATCTTTGTTGGTCAGCTGCTCCCCCTCTGTACTTGTCCCCTGCACATGGCCTGAATGCACTTTGTCTGTACCTGCGTTGGCTTTGGATTTTGTCTGCAGCTGCTCATGCTCTGTACCTTGTCTCTGTATGCACTGCATCCGTGCCTGCTTTTGCTTTGGATTTTGTTGCAGCTGCTCATCCTCTGTACCTTGCCTCTAGATGCATTGGGTCTGTACTTGCCTGCTGAATAAGGGCCTCCATTCTACACAGCACATGTCACAGAGGTGTCCATGCCACTCTCTGCATGGAAGCTGCTGCAGCGTACTTCCATTGCACTGCACAGCATTGCGTCTCCCCAGGTCCTGTGGGTTTTGCAGACAGACAAAGTCCAGGGGTCGACATACACAGCCCTGATGAACGCTGCATGTTGGTTTTGCAACAGGACTTGCAAGCCCACAATGTCTGTCCCAAATTCAGCATAAATGTACTTCAGGTCAAGCATTGATGGCCTATAATCTCAGCACGCTTGTTGTTGACAGGTTTCATTTTGGTGAATCTGTCGGCGAGCTGGCGGCACAACAGCAGCAACCTGGCTTCAGACCCACCTGCATGCGCCACAAGCTGTGGCATCTTGTCAGCCACCAGCACCCTCAACCTGACCACCACCTCTTCACTGGCACTCAGGTGAGCCACCATCGCCTGCACACATATCCTTCATCACCCATCTGTCTCTGTGTGACCTCACACAGCGGCATTTTCTGTAATTACAAAAGAAGAATGGATAGTCTTTTCAACAAAACATTGGTTTTCCTGCTGTTGTTGACATCATGTTAGATGGTTTTGCAGAACACCTGTCAGGCTGTATGCATCAAGGACAGTCAATTGAAGCAGTAACCAGATTGTCTACTGACACCACTACATGCGTCAGCTGTTCTTTCTGAAAGAGCAAGACTGCTGATGACTTTGTGTGTCCCAGAACAGCATTGGATGACTTTTTTCATTCAAACTCAGCATCCTCAGAAGTTTCATAGGCGCTGTCTGTTGAACCCTCTCATGAGTCCTAAAGACACGAACTGTTGATTGATTGATTGACTGACTGACCGACTGATTGATTGATTGATTGATTGATTGATTGATTGATTGATTGATTGATTGATTGATGGATGGATGGATGGATGGATTGATGGATTGATGGATTGATTGATTGATGGATGCATTGATTGGTTGGTTGGTTGGTTGATTGATTGATCGATTGGTTGGTTGATAGGTACAAGGGGTGTCATGGGGAGGCAGCGTATGACAGTGTGGTCTGCACCACCTTGGAACAGAGCTGCTTTGCCTGCTACTGCTCCATAGCAGAGGAGGAGTTCACCGGCTTCACTTACTGCAGGACCTACTGGGCCAAGTACCTCATCCAGGTAACACCAACACTACTGCCATCTGCCGTAACAGTATGTGGTCATTATACATGACAGAATGCGACGTTACTATTGCAAACTTTCACGTCATGCTTGTCTTGTCTGCTTTTGCCTGATCTTCACCTCAAGGCAGCATTCCCCAGCACTCACATATCTGATCTACCTAACTGCCACAGCCTATGGCATCTGCAGAGGGGCTTGGCAATGAGTGATCATCGTAGCAATTCTAAGTTTGCCGCAATCAGGAAGTTGTGATTGGCTAATGGACATGCACGTCAAGGGTGTCAACATATGACAGATGTGTCCATCTGTGTGTAGGTGCTAATCCTGGTGGCGGCTGCGTTCATCACCACGGTCACCAACAAGCTGCTGTACTACTTTGCTGCCTTCACCAACCCCTTTGAAAGGCATGCCTCCTTTGAGTCCTGCCGCAAACTTGTCATTCCCCCTCCTCCTCAAGTCTGGAAATGCATCCGCCAAAGCCTTATTGCATTTGGCAAAGCCTTGTTGCATGGCTTCCATGTAGAGTCGGTTCCCAGCTTTTGCTCTACCAGCTGTCAAAGCGTGGTGTTACGTGCACAACAGCATGGCACGCTGCCTGGTCTGTTCAATGTTTTATGACGTTCTGCTTGCTTTCTGTTGATTGGAGTTGTGCTGCTTTATGACAATCATCGCCAGTCTCTGAGCGACAGACCTTGCGTGGTCCCCAAGACAATCATTCAGAGTTCTGCATGATCGACAGCAACTGTCTTGTTGTCCAATGACTACTGTCCAGCAACCACTGTCCAGCAACTACTGTCCAGCGACTATTGTCCAGCGACTATTGTCAAACAACTGTCCTATCAGACCTGGACCTGTTTGCATGATGCACAGGCACCACACAGTGAGCGCCGAGAAGAGGAGCCTCACACTCAAGCTCTTCATGGCCCAGTTTGTCAACACGGCTCTTTCCAGTCTGGTGGCCAACATGTACATCCCTGCCCTGTACAAGCGCCTGCAGGACACCTTCCTGGGCACCCTCATCTTCCAGGTACCATTCCACAACCAACACCATGTTGTTTTACCAAGGCTGGCCATGACCCTGTTTAGTCTGGTGGCCAACATGTACATCGCTGCCCTGTACAAGCGCCTGCAGGACACCTTCCATCTTCCAGGTGGCATTCTCACAATCATGAAAACCTGCTGGAAACAGCCCTTTCTGGGGGCCGACATGCACATCCTTGCCTTGTACAAGCACCTGCAGGGCACCATCCTAGGCACTCTCATCTTCCAGGTAGCATTCCCACAATCAAGAATCATGCTGAAAACAATCCTGTCCAACCTGATTGCCAGTATGCAAGCGCCTGTAAAACATCTTCCAGTGCACACACATCTTCCAGGTAGCATACCACAACCATGTATTAAGCTTGAACATGGCCCTGTCCAATCTGGCGGCCAATATACATCCCTGCCTTGTACATGTGCCTGTAGAATACCTACCCAATGCACTCTCATCGTCCAGGTGCAATGCCCACAACAATGTACCTATAGGCTGCAACATCATGGGTCAAACGTCTTCAATCTCTTTAGGACTGTCAGACTCTCGGTCTAAGCAATCACAGCCATTCCTTGAAAGCTTCTGAAGCTCTGTTGGCAAACAAACCACTTGGGGTGGGGGCATGCAGGGTATCTATGGAGACCTGGTGCCGGCATGGTATGCCCAAGTGGGACAGAGCCTGACCATAGTCATTGTCTTCACTGTAGGCCTGCCGCACCCAGCCTATGCCCTCTACAGGTCAGTGCCACTCCCCAATTAAACCCATCTGCATGCTTGCACCTTCCTACCCCGTCTTTCCCTTTGTGTTCTTTGTTCGCATCTTGCTGCATTTCTCTGTCAATTTGGCGGTACTGTCATGTTTGCAAGCCTCTGTAGCAATGGCATGTTTTTTGCTAGGAGGGTGAGTGCCAGCTGCATCTCCTGAGTAGTCTAAATGTGATGGGATGACGTGCAGCGCAGTGCCCTCAATTCAACGCTGCAGTGTGAGCAAATGCTGCCTGTAAAGCATCTGCTCACAAAACAGGCATGCCATGCTGAACAGTGGGCCTGGCCTTGCCTTTCCTTTGCCTTGCCTTTCCTTTGCCTTTCCCTTGCCTTACCTTGCCTTCCTGACTCTGCCCTGCCCTGCCAATCCTTTCCCTGGTGACCCTGCCTCTAGATCCAGGCTTCACACTTGCACTCGAGGTCTGGGGTCTGAGGCAAAGCTGGTGGCAGCAGGTTGGTGATGTACAAATGGCAGTTGAGGCAGCGCAAGTCATGCTTGACACAAGAGGAGCTGGTGAAGGCCTATCAGGGCCCAGACTTTGACCTGGCTGACAGATATGGTGAGGTGAGACAAACCACCATTTCAAGTCCTTCCACGTCCAGTATCCCTCAAGTGTTTTTGTGTTGTCAATATTTTTGTCAATTCCTGATAAAACAATCTTTACCTGCATGCTAACTCGCTGGCTCACTCCCCCATTCACTCGCTCACTCACTCACTCACTCACTCACTCACCCACTCACTCACTCATTCACTCACTCACTCACTCACTCACTCACTCACTCACTCACTCACTCACTCACTCACTCCCTTTCTACCCCTCACTCCTACCAACTCAGCCAGTCATCCACTGACTTATGCGCTTGCTCTTGCAATGCAGCTGCTGAACATCCTGTTCTGTACCCTGATGTTCTCGGGCGGTCTGCCCATGCTCCTGCCCTGCGTGTCCATCATCTTTGCGGTGACCTACTGGGCTGAGAAGTGGGAGCTCCTCAAGCTGAGCAGAGTCCCAAGCCCTTATGCCGGCGACCTAGCTGCCCTCACAGGCAAGCCTTTCGACCCATCAATTTACATTTCTTGTCTTTAGGACTCAGCAGGGGACTCAACAGACAATAACTGGGAAGACATTCAATATGTACCACCTGACCTTACATGCATGTGATGTCTGGTGCTATGTGCGAATCTAGCATTGCATGATCACACTGTGCTGCGTCTGAAGCCGTCTGTGTTTCTGCTGTGATTCTGCTGATGCTGTACAAAATTGATGCTGTGGTGCGTATGCTGGCAACCTGACAGCCTATTCTGGGTAAGAGCATGCGCAAACCCGTGTCTCAACGCCAAAGTATGGTGGAAGACTTGGTAGCTCACCACCAGCAAACCTGCTCACTTGGCACAACACTGCACCGCCATGCTTGCAATACATTCAGCTTATCTTCCCAATGGAATGTGCTTGGTGCCACTGAGTACTTGTGGACCCAGTCTGAGTCAGGCACTCTGGCTTATTACTCTTGATGCAATTGTTGCCATGGGCTGCAGCATGTCAGTGCGTCTTTGAGCGCGCCAAACATGGTTCTGTTGCTGTCATGAGCTCAACATTTGGATGACCATTGCAGCGGCTCTGACAGCATTCAAGGTGTAGTGGTGTGGGGTGACATAGTGACTTCCTGCTGTAGGAGAGCTGCTGCCTTGGGCTGCACTGTTTCATCTCATGTTCAGTGTGTGGGCTTTCTCTTGGGCTAAATGGCCGCAGACTGCTGACTCAACGCTGGCCAGCAGTATCTTTGGCACCTACGTCAGGAATGTTGGTGAGTGCATGTGTGCACAGGGTCTCCTCACAGTGCATCGCAGAATCAGGAGTCTTGGTGGGCATGAGCTGCATGCAGATGTACTACAGTGTTGTGCATGCCAAATGCAACATGTTTGTCTTCAGCAGCGTAATGGTCAGACACCTGAGGTATGGCTTATCTAGTCTGAGGTGTGTGCGCATGGGTGTTCTGAGGCAGCAGGTGCATCTGTGCCTTGCTGTGTGCACCAGGTGCCTCTTGGCTTGCCTGAGGTTGCCAAAGGTGGCATTGCAGATTCTGTGGCTGCTTCTGCACAGAAAGTTTTGCATGTAGTCTACCAGCACATGATGGAGCAAAGTTACCATAGACTTGCTAGCTGAGCACATGAGCACCACATGGCACAATCAGCAGTGTATACATTGTCTGTTATGCCAGTACAGGCACAGCTTTCCGGAAGGTTCTGTTTGAGGGTTGGGCCACCCAAGACTTTGGCAACAGAGTGCTGCAGCCAAATGCGGTTCCACATGTGCTAGCCCTCGTCATCCTGCTAGCTCTGCTACTGGTGCGCCTGTTCGGCGCTCAAGCCCTCCATCTGGTGTCACAAGCATTTGCCCTGCTGGGTATGGGACGATCCAACAAGTACAAGCTGACCAACTTACCCTCGCTGGCAATTGCTGTACGGTCACGCCTGCTGGTAGGGCCGGGATCATACTCCATGGAAAAGGATGAGAAGTATGCAGAGGTGTTTGCTGTGGTACCTGCTGAGAACACATTGCTGAAGGGCAATCAAGATAGGAAAGCGCCAAGCAAGATCAAGAAGGTACCAGACTGACATGCATGCATCAGCTGCATGTACACTCCATGCATGCATGAGTGTGCTGGTTGTTTCACCTGTCATTTTTTAGGCTGAATTGAGCATTTGAGTACAGAGGGTCTCAGCCCAGAGTGTTTGAGCACAGAGTGTTTGAGCACAGAGTATTCGAGCATAAACCGTCTGAGCACGGGTTCTTGAGTATGATGTTTATGGCACAGGGGAGCAAGGCTAGCCAATCAGAGTCACAGGGACGCTCCCCACTGCCCTTGGAGCCACTAGTCTGAATGCTTGAAGTATGGTCAGAGCTGGTGGGAAGCTGCCGCTGTGCTCATAGCTGCAGCTTTGCATTGTATCCACATCCTGCTGGCTTGCACAAATGTGCCTCATGGTCACGCAATAAGCAGATCATCAGTCAATAGCTGTCAAATGCAAGGGGGTGCGCACAGCGCTATACATGCTCATGTAACTGAGGCCCAGCAGACTCTGTGATTAGAGGCTGCTGACTGCAGTTTTGCACAGATACTTGCCATACATCCAACCAGGGACAAATGCTCTGTCCGACATTCTGCAGTGCTTGCGGCTCAGCTTCTGCACGAGCGTGCTGTGCAGCACAATTGAGAACGACAGTTTTTGCTGGTCAGTAGGCTGCACAAAAGCATTTGCATGGACTGCAGTACATGCTGTATTGCAATCAGGCTTACAATTCACAACACTAGCAAGCACACCATAGTAGCTGGGGAGACTACTATCTGGTGACAAAAGTCAGCATTCTAAAGGTCAACATTATAAGGGTTCAGTAAGGCAGGTGCTGAGCCTACTGGCTACTGGTTAGACATCCTGCAACAACCTGCTGAGGACATACTCAGTGTTCTGTACTTTGAACAGGCTTGCAAAAGCAGGCCAAAACCAGCTCGTCACCACTGCTTTTGGGTACACATTGATGTAGCAAAAATGATGAGCACATTATTGAGTCACCGTATTCATAATGATAAGACTGTGAGAAGGCATGACAGTACACATCGCCTATGGTAGCAAAAGCAAAACTGCCTGTCAAACTAGACAATTACCAAGTCCAGTGCATTAAACATGCACTCAAGACCACCCAGTTAAGGTGTTGCTGCCACAAGGGAAGCCTTCAAAAAGTTGTCATCAAAAATCTCTTGTCATATCAGCTCCCTCCGTGGCAGCAGCTTACAATACACACTCACTACTGGACAACCCATTTCTTGATATTTCCCATGCTCACTGAAACAGGATGAGCAAGCACTCAGCGCTTAGATGCAGCGCCGTCAGCAGTTTGCTCAGCTGGTAGGTTCACACTGAGGCGCTGCATTTGAGTGACAACCTCATTTTGTGGAACTACACCGCCTGGGTATGTGATGTGCCTCCAGACCTTGTGAGCCCGTACAAAGTTTGCACACTGCAGATAGCCACAAAGAGAGCGTCACAGCACTTTACAGGCTCACAATGACACAAACAGTGGCAATGCTGCACCAAGCAGCATGACTAGCCTTGCAACATATGCCTCCTTGCCGACAGTTCAAGGTTGCTGTGCCTTGCACAGTGTCACAGGGCAATGAGCAGATAGAACAGCCTCGCACAGTGTCACAGGGCAATGAGCAGGTAGAACAGCATGCAACAACAAGATGAGGCTGCCAGTAATGAGGTTGTCAATGACTACATGAGGTGAAAAAACTGACCTCCTCAATGGGCACACCACGTGTCTCTGGCACCAGGAAGTAGGTGAAGAAGATAGCAATGAACTGCCACACGCCGAAGAAGATGTAGATACCATACTTGAGTGAGCACAGCATGTTCAAGAACGCTGCAGCAGGCGGGAGCCATGTGTCAGTAGGGGTAGTTGACCACAGAACATTTGTAGGACATTTAAACAAAAAATAAGAAGTCAAACCACAAAAGTCTTTGTTATGTTGCTTCTCGATTTGGGCATCCTTGTTGAGCAGTCAGGCAGCGGTCATCCTGGAGGCATGCTGGATTAGAAGTCAAAACAGATGACAAACAAGGAGCATCACTCACTTTGGGTGACAGTAGCTCCAGACACAAGCTGAGTGAAGACAGTGATGCTCTGGCCTGCTGCCCGGGTGTTCAGGTCATGGATCTCAGAGGGGATCAGCCATCCAATGGGTCCCCACGCAAATCCAAAAGAAATGGAATACAGGCCAATCTGCATTCAGCCCCATGGAAAGTCAGCAAGCAGATAATAACACTAATGAAGACATGATTGCGCAATGCAGGGACACAACGTCTGGTTTATGAAGAAGCATACAGGTATTGCTGTAAAGAACATGTTAGCACTTGAGATGTTTTGCGTCACAAATGAATGTATGAAACGTTTCCTGTTCACAGGAAAGGACAGGTGGATTAGGGACAAGGCAGCTTGCAGCAGATCAGGAGCGAACGCTCACCAATACAATGGCAGCAATTGAAGCTCCAAAGGGCAAATCAACTGCGTTCTTGCCAGCAGCCACAGCAAACACAATAGCCACAGCGATTTCAGCTGCAAAGCCCAAAACAGATCCGCTGATCAGCAGTGTGCGGCGTCCCACTCTGTCCACGATGAAGACTGTGATGATAGTGGCAATGAGCTGGACTCCATTCACAATGACAGCTGCAATGAGGGAGCCTTGGTTGCCAGATCCCAGTGCATTGACACCAGCAAAGATCTGAGGGGCAAAAAAGGAGACTCCATTCACACCAGACCATTGCCTGAATACACAGGCAACAACATACCAGTCACAGCAATACTGTGCATACAAAGCAGTTGATTTGCTGCCATCAACAATGATTGCCTGCATTGCATAGCAGTCAGCATCCAGCTGCAGTATTTCCCAGTGTTAATACATAGCTTATGTCACATGCACAAAATCCTGCCCAAAAGATCCAAGCTGCACGCGGTTTATAGCAAGGTTATGGTTGCTCACTGGAAGAAAGGCATGGCAATGGCCAACACCAGCTGTGGCCTGTTGCGCCTTCTGAAGATGGCTCTCCATGGGTTCTCCATGCCCTTCAGCGCCTCGTTGGCCAGCACAATGGTGTCAAACTCCACATCCACGTCCTTGGTACCTCGCACCTTCTGAAGCACGCTCTTGGCCTCTGAGAGATAACCTCTCTCTACCAAGCTGTTGGGAGTCTCAGGCAAGAACAGGCCACCTGAAAGTAGGGCAACTGCCATCAAGGTGACATTCATGCTCTGGACATGTGCCGCATTTGCGACAGGAAGGGTTAATTTACCAGAGAATCTTCAGGATCCCCATGCCAATGACATGCAGCAGATCAAAGATCACATGCAGCTTACACAACAGCTGCGGTTGGCAGGCGCTCACCGAGTAACAAGATACTGCCTGGCACAGCAGCAAGTCCCAGAGAAATACGCCAGCCAGCGATCCACTTGTTGGTGCCAATGTTGATTGCGTTAGCAACCACAATTCCGCCAATAGTTCCCAACTGCACAATGGTGTTCAGACGGCCCCTCCACCTACAGCATCAAGCTGGTCAGTACACTGTCTTTTCTGCACGCTTCATGACTCTGTGGCAGATCAATGCAATTTATGCAGCAGCCACAAAGCCAACCTGCTGAACTGTTCAGCAGAGCTGTTAAGCAGCAAAGGCAAACCTGGGTGGAGCCATCTCTGCAGTGTAGATGAAGGCACAGTGGTCACCAAAACCAACACCTGCATTGTTGTCATACCTCGCATGCTGGTTTACAAACTGGACCTGCTGACTTGGGACTCTGCCCTATAAAAAAAATGCTAGAAATGCACAGCAAACTTACCAATACCCCAGAAGATTCGACCCAGGAAAAGCGGTGCAAAAGTGTTCTTGGCGGAAGCCTGGCAGACAGCGCCAATACAGAAGGCGGTGCCGGCGATAATCATGGACCTGTGGACGTGCAACGTTGATAACAGGCACTAAGTCGAACGAAGACCTCTTGTAGGACTTGTGCAAAACAAGACGCGAATGACTGCCTAACATGTTTCAGAACTCACCCCTTGCGACCCCAGTGCTGCGTGAAGTAAGATGCAGGGATAGACGCCAGACTACCGGTGAAATGCATTATGGCGGAATAGGCCTGCAGGGATTTGTTGTTGTACTTGCAATAGAAGCTGCTGTTTCCGGTCTGTGGAAAAAACCACCTGGAAAACTGTGCCATAGACTCGACACCACCTGCAGCACATCAGCACGCAATCTATGACCTCTCACTACCAAGTAACACCTGACTTGCCGACGCATGTCAGAGCAAAATTTGACTAGCACTGCGCAGCTTGCCTGTGGTGCCACCGTCATAGCCGAAAAGAACACCACCACTCGCGGCGATGATACACGCAAGCACGACGTATGTTGTGGTCTTGGCATCGACATCGATAACACCTGCCGCTGCACGCTCGATATCTGCTGCAGACCTGATCTTAGACGAAGGGACATACTCTTGCCCAGTCTGGGCTGCAGTGACGCTACGCTTCTCAATAGGCTTCTCCATGTTCGAAGCCGTTTCCAAAAGCAGAGGCTCCAGCAGCGCCAAATGATTGCGGAGAAAATGGGGGATCAGGTGTAAGTAAACACTTTGTATTATTGGGCCTGACGTAAAAGGCGTTGAGTCAGGAGTTGTAGCTTCGTCATGGCGACAGGATTTGTCAAAGATATCGCTTTTCAGATTTGATACAGGCATGTGGCAACGCCGTAAGTACTACCTGGTGTCTCCTCCTACTAAAAGCCTTATCTACAACATCTCACGTGCCGGTACCGTACGATGCAATGTCAGCATGTCCTGTGTTCCCGCTTGTATCGTAACCCTTATGCAAAATTTCCTGAACGGGTTTATCCAGAATTGCCGTATGTCCCAAGAGCATCTTTGAAAACATGCTGGAAGCATGGATGCCTCTTTCCTTGCAGCTATGCAGATGCGGTACATCTCACACAGATCTCCATACTTTGGTTTGCAACGCAATCAGTTAATCAACTTCTACAGCAATAAACGCTACATCAGCGACTTCTTACAAATTGTGAGCAAGTGAAAGGAACATATGACACCACTGACAATATTGAGTATCACAATGATACTTTGATGACAAATTTGATCATAGTGTAAGCCAGGCATTCTCTGGCGACATATGATGCGACGATCAGGTTATGCTGCAACCAGCGCTCTTCAGCAAAGCTCTCATGAATACAGCCATGAACCTGCCTGCCTGCCTGCCTGCCTGCCTGCCTGCCTGCAGTTATGCTCTGTTCTGTAGCACTGCGATAAACAATGGCCTTGCCTTTAAGTTTTTGACAAAGTTGTCGGCCAAGGGAAGGGCAACCTTCACAACTGGCACGTGAAGCTACTTCATGTGACACACTGTGTTCCAGAGTAGTACTTTTTCTAGCTAGAGGCATTTATAGATATATCTTATATAATAGTCTGCATTTATAGATATATCTTATAGAATAGTCTGTGCAGATGCCAGGTTAGGCATGTATCCTGGCATCACTTTGAGCGTCGTCTCCAGAGCTGCAACACGCACTGATGGCTTTCAGAATAGGTGTGACGCAATGGCACGTTGGGTTGTCACCTGTGTGTGGCAGAAAAGGACCTCTAAAGGTGTGATCTGGGTGGTCTCTGCTGGGTGTCTTACCCTTGAGCTTTAGATCAGGAGATGACTGGTTGTAAAATAATGCCCACACGGGCATTTATTCAAACATTAGGGTCCCCTGAACATCGTCCTCCACCAGATTTGCAGAAGCTTGTGCTTCAGGACAAGATAGACTCAGCAGAGACACAGAGTGCATCATTGTCCCGGCAACATTTGAATGTATGCCCACCCAAATATGCTGTCTTTCTCTTTGCCACAGTGAGCAAGGTTCTCACAAGTCTCCGTCAGCATTCAGGCAAACCTGCAGATCGTGGCTGTGTTGCAAAGTCATAAATCTTCACATTGTGCTGGTGGCTGAGGACAAAATGGGTCTTGTTGCAAAAGGTGCAACTCACCTGTGCAGGGTGATGCAGTTGACTGGTGGCAATAGTATGGCTACATGTCGCTGCTACCAGATGCTGACATTGAGCATTTATTTGCAACCCTTCCCAAGCCCTCTTTGGAAACTGCTCACAGTCCTAAAGCATGGTGCGACGTTTCCCTGCTGAAGCTAGAAGGGCATTCAGGAGGAACTCACAGTGTCAAACTTGACAATATGAGCGGCCCTATCATAGGTGCTGCTGCTATTGGTTGCACCACTCTGACGTTTGACTTTCAGCATAGCCTCAACTGCAGGGTGTTGTCACCGTTAGTCAGTTCAAAAGCTATTGCAACATTGTAAAATTGGCATTAGTCATGGCTGCAAATGAGGACAGTGAGTCTAAACATGACATGCAGGCCCTGCAGGTCATGCGACTGCAGCAAGAGGGGCCGCTTCAACAGCACAGACAGTGGAAATGCCAGCTTCAATAACCAACAGAAAACCAATGGTTTCAGTGAGGGCAGAGGCTCATTGCTTTTGATGCCAAATGCATAAGTCTGTTCAAGCAGATGCCCTCTGGTGGTTCAGTACTGGTCATCATGTGGGTGAGCAGGATCGCCTGTTAAGAGTACAGGCTCTTGAGCTTTGGGGTGATGCTTACATGGAACATATTGCGCATTGTCACGACTGATCAAGTAGGTGAGTACGCGCAAGGCTGCTTTACCTGTCACATAACTGAGCGCTCCCACTGGAATGCTTATACCTTTGCCACTCCAAGTTCATTAGCAAGCAGCCAAGCGAGATCATTTTCCTTGCCAACGCTGGTGCTCCTGAGTCTGTCTCTGGCCTTGAACACTGCGATCTTAAGACAGTCACTGCAAGGTAGACAGCAGGCAAGCTGGCAAGATTTTGACACTGTCAGAGCATCAGGAGAGACAAGGGAGAGCTGAAAGTGAGGATGGGTTATTGGTCGCAACAATGTAGATACTGAGAAGCCAAACTGCCATCTTGCGCAATGAGACAGCTGTGATTTGAACATTATCAAAACTCGAGCCACTGCAGTCGCACCTGGGTCTTTCAGCAGCATCTGCATGCTGCCACTTGAGAGCTGTAATGCACGCCCTGATGTCCTGTCCCCGGTTTGTGTCAAACGAGAGAGATTTACAGCGCAAAGTGCTCCGAGACCACCTCATGGCACCCCATGTGACAATCTATCGGCACGTGGATGACGTGAAACACGGCATACACGTGAGGCAGAAACGAACGAGACGTACAACTTCTGCATTCAACAGCTGACGCTTTTGACTGCAGTTTGCTGACCGCAGCAATGACCTCGCACGAAGAAGATGCGGAGCGACTGCTGCAAGTTCCAATGCTACCAAATTGCAATGCGCTGGACGACGATCCCACAGCAGCAAACGGGACGCCTGCAAATCTCAAGCTTGAGCTTTGTGGGCTACTCAGTCTGAGCGCTCCTGTGATGGTGCAGCTATCCGCGCAATATGCCGTCACAGTTGTTAATCAGTATTTCATTGGCCACCAAGGTGCTGGCCCATTGGCTGCTGCAGCCATAGGCAACACTGTAAGCGCACGTCCCGGTCAACCTGTGACCACGGCCTTTGCTGTACGTAGGGCATGCGACGTGCTTTTGAAGTTCAAACCCTAGTGTTGCTCCTTTGCAGTGGTTCAACGTGTGCTGGTACTTCCTGATGGGTGTTTCTACTGCCCTTGATACTTTGGGGAGTCAAGGTAACCATAGCCACTGTGGTTGCCAAGCTACATTTATTGGTCAGACAGCCAGCTTGACATGTGTTGTGCAGCTTATGGAGAAGGCAATCCTAATGCTGTCATTTCATGTTGTGTGTCCGCCATATCTGTGCTTTCTCTGCTGTGCATTCCAGTAGCAGTTGCAATGCTAACAGCAGACTCAGTGTCACAAGCTATCTTCCAACAGAGCCCACAGTCTGGACAGGTGGGGCTCCTGTGGGCTGCACTGTCCTGTTGTCCACTGGACCCACAAGCAGCCCATGATATCTACTGCTGCTGCAGTTAGTGGGGGTATTCTGTAAGGGGTTGCTGCCAGGCTTGTTGCCCCTGGTATGGAGTATTGCAATACTGAAGGTACGTGCTTTTTGCCAATCTTTGTTTGCCCTGCAAAGTTGCATGATACAGAGGTCTATCCATGACTGATACGCCTCTGCCCCTGGTTTGTTGCTTTGTCTTTCGTGACATCGCTAAGCCTGTCATTGCTATGCCTGGCCTACTTTCAGCAGCACATCAGCCATCAAGCAGTTACAGATAGACTAATCATCAATGCCAAGCTTGCCAGCACCTGTCACACATCAGCACCACTGATCAAGCATGCTACATGCGCTGTACAGGCAATGCAAGTCCAGAACATGGTGTGGGCTCCCGCCGTCATTACAGTATTAACAGCTCTGGCCAATGTGCCCATCAACATGGTCCTCATAGCATGGTATGACTTCTGGGGTGCTGCCCTTGCCACGTCTGTGGCACGCATTCTGCAGCTAGCTCTGTTGTGCGGTGAGCTCTCTACTGAAAGCTCTGTGAGTGTCGGCTTGGCAGCAACCCATGCAGCTGCAGGCATACTTCGTATCTTGCAGGTTCTAGTGACCACATAGTCATGACTGGCACAAGGTGTCAACATGTCATGTGTCATCTGCGTGATGAGTCATCCATGTAATGAGTCATCTGTGTGATGAGTCATCTGCATGATGAGTCATCTACGTGCTATGCCAAGTGACCTGTCCCGTAGTGATGCTGGTCATCCTGTGCTATTGACCTGTGCTCGACGCTGTTTCATGCTGTACAGGTTATTTGGGCTGGCTGAGTCTACCTCAAAGCAACTCACCACCTGAAAGCCCTGATGCCAAGAAGGTGAGGGTGTTGTTGCCCCTTGGCACAGCTGAGCAGCATCATGTGTGCTGAACACGCATGCCATTGCAAAGCAAGGATCCAAATGCATGCATGACCATATCTGCTGATACGCCAACACCATCTGTTGTTGCAGCCTGAATATTCACATGGAGGAGAGTGGGCAACTGTGTACTGCTGTTTTTGCAGTAGATGTAGTGTAGCTTTGTTTCTATATCATCCGAATCTGCCTAGAAAACAGCTGTGTATTGAACTCTGTACCAGCTGGAACTACGTCCACAAGGTCCAGAAGGATGCTAGGATTGTGAAAACCAGATTTCACACTGTGTGTGTCAAGGGAGGCAACATGTGTGACATTCAAGCTTGCTGCGCAGGCAGAAAGTCATACAGTGGAGGTAAACAAGTCATCAGTATGGGCAGCTATCTGCAGTGGAGTGTCTCCACATGTGCTGTCCAACTTTCTGGTGCTAGGTCTGCCTGGAGGTGTCATGATGGCTGCAGACGCTTGCAGCTTTGATGTCACCACAGTCATGGCCAGCATTCTGGGTGACTAACCCTCCTCCCTGTCTCCCATGCTGGCTGACTGTGTCTTCAGCACCATGCTTTCAAAACAACTCTGAAGCGTTCAGCACTATGCTTGCATGCTGTATCTTCACCATGATGCTGGCTTGCTGTGTCTTCAGCACTATGCTTGCATACTGTATGTTCAGCTCTATGCTGGCTCTTCGTTGCTGAACAGACACAACTCATCACTATGCTTATGTGTCTGAGTGCAAATGCAAAGGACATCTGCTACTGCAACTTCCTGTCTCTTGTCGATGCTCACCATGCCTTGCTTCATGCATCACAGTGTGTTTGCTCAATCACAATTGCGTCAACAGTCTGCCCTATGGTGGTGTGCTAAGGCTGTCGCATGATGCCCCACAGGTCAAGCTCAAGTCGATGCTCATTCTATTCTCTTGATCTTCTGTGCGTTCATCTATGTCAGCTTCCCTTTTGGGGTCTCCACAGCTGCCACCATCAGAGTGGGGAACCTAGTTGGTGCCAACCGTCCGTCTGAAGCCCGCCTTGCAGGTCTGCAGACTTTGTCCGTACTTTGATGGATGCAATGTATCGTCTCGCAACTGCTCAAACTGCAGCATGACTCCCCAGTTGCCTTTTTGGCAGCTTTAGCACTGACAAGGATAACTTGTCCGCTTGAAAGCATATGCGTCCTTGTGCTGCTGCTTTTCTGTTTGTCTCATGTTACCTTGCTAGTACCATACTTAGTACCACACCTAGTACCACACCAAGTACCATACCTAAAACCACACCTAGTACCATACCTAGTACCACGCCTAGTACCATACACCTAAAATCCATACCTAATACCAAGTCCTGTCATGTCTGTTGATCTGAACTACCCTGTGTCATGTTGCACAGGCTTCTTGTCAGTGGCTCTAGGGGCCCTCTTCATGGCAGGCTCGGGCCTCTTCATCTCCTTCTTCCGCCAGCGCATTGGCCCTCTGTTTGTTGATGACCTGGATGTGACCAGAGAGGTGGCAAAGGTGGCACCCATCTGTGCCGCCTACCAAATCTTTGATGGCATTGCTGGCACTAGCTCAGGCGTGCTGAGGTACAAACCCTGTATCCAGTAATTTCGTTCATCCTGACACATGTCTTCCCCCAGGGTCCCCAAGGGTCCCCCGGGGTCAAGTATGTGGGATCCATTTTGTATTATTGGAGGCACAACACTGGAGTGGACTTATGTTTGATGATGCGCTGCATCGTGCATGGGGCAAATGAATGAGCACTGCAGCAGGCTATGCTGAGAGGTTCTTGCCTGTTTTGCTGCATCTTGTTTTGGTACTCAGGCTGAGACTTTCTTGATCACATAGCAGTGCAGCTGGCCTTGTTGTTGTCAGTACATCTGTCCTGGCACCTTGTTCTCCGCTACTTGAGCAGCAGAGAAACTCACATGACATATGCTTTCAAACTTGCTGGGGCGGTGTTCAGCACTCTGTGAGAGTGTCTCATCTGAGCTTTGACCTTGCAGAGGCTTGGGAAGGCAAGCGTCGTTGATGTGGTTCAATGTGTTGGGGTTCTGGATGGTGGGGTTCACCATGGGGTGGGCCCTCACCTTCAAGGCTGGGTTGGGCCTGTCAGGCATCTGGCTGGGCATCCTGGGGGGTGTCACCACTACTGGTGCGCTGCATTCGTTCAAACAGCAAGTGCAGCCTGGAATGATCTGTGTCCATTGATTTAGTCTTGATAGGCCTATTGTACCAGGCATACCCTGATGGTTGCCAGCAAATCCTGCTGAGGCCAAGGCCCTACCCCGTGAGGGGGCATTGGCTCTTGTGAATGATCTGTGCCCAATACAGTGTTCAAGTTGATGCTTCACGCATCAGAAATTCTGTAAGGAAGCTCAAATTAGCTCAGACTCATCCTTTGGGGCCTGGAGCAAGACTACACAGTACAAAAGGCGATGAACCATTTGATTTAAGCAGGCTATCTTTCGCTGCAACCATGAGATCAGTTTCTTGCATGAATGAATGAAAGTTGAGTGGCATGCAGCGGTGCTGTGCTTTGGCTCTATGCTGCAAGTGGACTGGCAAGAAGAAGCCAGGAAGGCAAGGAGGAGATGGCTAGATGCACATAAAGACATTGCTGCAGGCGGGCTCCTACAGCCGGCCTTGTCAGGCACAGACCTGGAACAGCCCCTGATGTCAGGGCTAGACTCAGTGCCAGAGCAATCAGGTACTGTCTTTTGCATGTACAGCACTGTACAGTTGTCTGTCTGCTTGCTGTCCCCTTCTATCAGAGCATACGGTGTATCTGTTACAAGCTTGCTGATGACTGCTGGCAACATTGATGGGTGTGATCATAGCATCCAATGTGCATGACATGAGTTTGGCTGTGACGGGCAGATTGTTTTGGCCAAATGGCTCACTCTCATCTGCACTTTGCATGTCTTGCGCATATAGAAGACTCTCCCCGGCTGAATCTTCTCCTTGGGTTATTCTGCAGGACCTATTCCACAAGCAGTATCCAGTGCAAGCACCGCCATTTCAATGGCAGTCACGTCTCAGATGGGCACTGACCCTCGCATCAGCATTCAGCCCTTTGGAACCCCAGGACAGCGCAATTTTGTTGGTTCTTATGGCAGTCAGCACTTTGCGAACCCGAGCAACAGGGCGTGGTCGCCACCTTAGAACTGATCTGTGTGGTTTAGATGGCAGCATATGCTGAGCTATAGTGGTAGGTGTCTGTCTGAAGTATATACAGACTGGTCTGGTCACTGTGAGCACTGTGATGCTGATTGTTTAGCAGATGTGGTGTGTGTATGTGTGTGCTAGTGTAGAGGTGCTTTGTACTCATAGCTGGTTAGTAAGCTCTCATCAACCTTGCTGGCATGAACCTGTGAGATTGTGCGTTCATCGGCATACTCAGCATGCTGCACCTTCTGTGCACCACAAGTGTGCATGCATTCTTGCGCACATGCTTTTAGAGATGGCCTAAAGCAAGAGCAGCTGAGCGTGAGTGGTAAAAGCTGACCTGCCGCTGCATGCGCCTGACCATGAGTGACCATGAGTGCAAGGCAGATCGGCCAAAATAAGAAAGTCACAGCCACATCCAGCCACAGAAGAGGCTGAGAGGCCGCATGAATTCTGCTCAGACGCTATGCAGAAAAGCAGCCCAACTTGGCACTATGAGAAAGGGAGCCACAGAAGCCACAGAAAAGGCTGGGAGGCCGTTTTTGAATCGCACAGAAGCTCTGTGAAGATGTGTACCCAGAGACTCTGGTTACCTGTCCTTCGGCTATGTGACAATGCTTACTAGATATGCTGTGAGATCAACATATCGAGAATCTGGTTACCTGTCCTTCGGCTATGTGACAATGCCTACTAGATATGCTGTGAGATCAACATATTGCAAACCCTCCAGCTACAAACAAGGCTGAGAAGCTGCATGAATTATGCTCAGAAGCAAGATGGAGGCAAGCTCATTTTGACGTTGTCCTGAAATTAGAGCACACCCTCAAGCCACAGACGAGGCTGAGAAGTCTGCTTTGATGCTGTTTAGAAGCTTTGCCAAATCGTAAGCAAGCTCAGTACGTCCTGAAATCAAAGCAAACCTTCAAGGCATAGACAAGGCTGAGAGGCTGCACTGAATCTTCAGGTGCCATGTTGGCTTGTAGCTGCGCATGCAACAAAGTTGTCGCAAAATCAGCAGCAAACCATAGGCCATACATCTTGATGCAATTTGCAGCTAGAACCATGCAATGGAAATGTCATGAGTAATCCCTGCCAGACCGGCAGGAATCTGGTCAACCTCTGTGGAGTCAAATGCTTCCGTTTAAACATGCACTGCCGCAGCAGGCAATGCAGCAGCGCGTGGTCCTTCGCGTTGCATTTTGCAATGACTTACTGAGGGAGTGCTGTGCTGTTACGTGGTGAAAGCTGCATTGCGACATCACTGCGCAGAAGCACCCCTTAGCAGCTGTTTCCGGCATCTTCCTAGCTACTTCAAGCACGTTCGCCCTCTCACCTGCTGTCTGCCTGTCGACATGAGGGCGATGGGACCTGTGTATATGTCTCGTCGGCAAAAGGCCAGCTTGTCTGAACCGGAAAGCCTACAAGCAGGTAGAGAGACCTTCACTGCAGCCAAGGTTCAAAAATTGTTTCCAGCCAACGACCAGTTCGCTGGTGGTACTTTCACTGGAGTTGTTGAGGGAGTGGATGGCAAAATCGCGCAGGAGGACGGGGCCGTTTTGCGTGGGATATGGTATCGCATCAAGTGGGTACAGCAAAGCTGACCTAGTGATCATATGGCACAACAGCATCGCTACCTTCTTACCAGTTCCTGCAAACACAGATATGAGGACGGCGACAATGAGCACATCTTGTGGGAGGAACTGAAAGAGATTCTCATCAGTCTGCCTGGCAAAGACGAGGCTGAGGAAGCGACTACCCCTGCTGTGGTCACTAAGCCAAAGCGCACTGCAGGCAAAACAGGCAAGCATCCCTTTGATTTTGATGCTGACTCAGCTTGTGCACAGCTTGCTCATGTGTGATACTGTGCTGCAGCCAGTACAGAGGATAAATCAGTGAAGAAGCAGAAGCTGTCCCCTGCTGAACAGCCTCCTGCAGCAACCCCCCAAGAGGGTTTGCCTACAGAAGGTAAGACAGCTGTTTGCTGACTGACTATTATGTAAAAGACAATCTGAATCACACGCTGGATCACACTCTGTGGACCAGACGCCCAGAGCTGTGGTTGACATGTACGACACAGTGAGTGCTGACCTGCAGGCCAGGCACAAGGGCCAAAGGATATTCCCACATTTCCTGGCACTGCAAAAGGGACACGCAGCAAGCGGCAGAGGACCCTCAAGTCCTATGCAGCTGCAAATCAGGACAATGATGAGAATGATTGTCAGGTTGCCAACACGCCGCTAGTTCAGCCAACCGCTGTCAAGAAGCTGCGCATTGTTGAGCCCACCCCACATGCCAGCCAGACTGCGGTGAAGAGTGATGTTGGCAAGTCTACTGCAAAGAGGGACCTAGCCAAGTCTGCCATCAAAAAGGAGCTTGAGAGGTTTTCACTGGTCGGTCCTCCTGCTGATACCGCAATACATGGTCAACACGTCATTTCAGCTCTACCTTTTCTCAGGTCCTCTGAGCTGCCTGCAAGGTGCATAAACAACACTGCGTTATGTCATAGAGGGTAGCACCAGTCATGCTGCTTTTGCTGAACGCGAACTTGGTAAAGTTTGGGATAGCAGAAGTGTGGATTGGCAAATTGTAGTGTTGACATTGCAGGAGGACAGGCTCTCTGATGATGGCTCACCTGGGCAGTTGCACAAAGTCAAGCTTATCAACTTCATGTGCCATGAGCATTTTGAGATGGACTTCTGGTACGGCTGCTATCAACAGTCATGCTTATACCCTTTGCATGCATGCAATGGTTGCTGCAATTGCAATGATGGTCTGCTGCATGGCTGGCTGTGTGTCACCCAGTCGCAAAGCTGCAGGGCCTTTACAGTTTCTGCAGTCATTTTGCAGCTGCAGCATGACCTATGTGCAGCTGCTATGAGCTGGCTGGTGTACATCATGCAGCACACTTGCAGCACGCAGTGCCTAGGCGCACTTGAAGCCCTGCCAAAGCACATGCATTGCTGCAGTACTTCTCAACCTGTACAGTCCGCACACTGTGACTGCAATTGCCTAGGTTTGAATATGCCTGTCTGCTTAATATTTTGCCCCACATGTCATTGCGTCCCCTGCCTGCAGTCCCCACATCAACTTTGTGTCTGTCTGCAGTCCCCACATCAACTTTGTGTCTGGCACCAACGGCAGCGGCAAGAGCGCAGTGCTGCAAGCCATACAGCAGGTTTTGGGTGTCAGAGCTTCTGCCACCAACAGAGCCAGCACTCAGAAGGAGTTCATCAGGAAGGGAGCGCATGAGGCCCTCATCTCAGTGACCCTGTGGAACAAGGGGGAAGATGCATACCAGCCTGAGAAGTGGGGCAGCTTCATCACCATTGACAGGCGCATTGGCAACAGCTGCAGCTGGTCCATCAAAGATGCCAAGTAGGTCACCCTGCCTAGTGCCTGCCTTTGTTTCTGTCATGTGCACAGGGAGGCTTGCAAAGTGTCTGCAAGTGTTTGCTGAGCAGTGTGAATGAAATGTTGTTGGTGGATGCTCCTGCCTCTTGCAACTGGCTTGCAGCCTGACTGCGATTCATGCAGTGTCAGCTACCATGTGCACTTTCTGCAATGCTGCATACCTCCAGCCAGAGTCTGTTGCATTGAGTCATGACCAATGAATGGAATGCTATCAACTTTGTGGTCTAATCTGTAGCACAGCTGTTTCTGCTGCGCATTGTCGTGTGCACCAAGACTGGACAATCTGCAAAACCAAGTACACAATGTTCTGATGGCTGCACCTGTGTCCTGACAACCCAAATGTGCATGCTTGCAGGGGTAGGAAGCGGGAGGAGAACAGGGCAGCATTGGATGGCATCCTAGATGGCCTGAACCTGAATGGCAGCAACCCAATTGCAGTCATGACTCAGGACATCAGCCGCAGCTTCTTGGCCGGCAGCAACGAGAAGTCAGACCGCAAGAAGTTTGACATCTACATGGAAGCCACTGTAATGGCACAGTCACAGGAGAACTATCAGGTTTGTCTTCCAAGTTGTCCTTTGCACTGCATTGATGCCTTTTCAATGTGTACGTGGCATGGCTTTGTCCTCCCATGCAGGTATTTGTGTATGCATGCAGATTTGCCCGTTGTTGTCTGCTGTCTTCAGTCAGAAAACAGCTGTTCTCTTTCAGCTTGCAGTTGTATCCTTGAGTTGTGTTCTTTCAGTTGCATTCTATCTTGCAGCTGTATCCTTTCACCTTGTTTGCTGTGCAGCAACAAACTGGCTCGCCTGCTCTCCTCATGCACAATCATGTGCCTGCTTCATCATGTATGCTGTCTTGAGTGTGTGTTGGTCACATGCGTCAGTCCAGTCAAGTGACACTGTGTGGGTGCATGCGCAGGTAGCCCAGGCTGATCTGCAGAAGATTGCAGACAGTGTGAATCAGGCTCAGGCTGTGTACAAGCAGCTGAAGGCCAGGCGGGAGGAGCTGGGCCGAGCAGTGGAGGCTCTCAAGCTCATGCATGAGTGGCAGGCAAGGAGACTCATCCCATGTTTGCTGATCTGGACCCTGCTCAGCTATAGCTGAACAATGCACCTCTCTGCATGTGCCTCCATGATGCTGTACTCAAGTGAGGTAGTTTGATGGGTTATGTCTGCATCATTGTGCTGATGGGCGCTGACATCAGCATCTGCTGGCTGACGACCTACTGCAATGAAATCTGCATCACATATGTGGCAGTCGCTCTGGGCAGCCCGGTATAAAACTTGGCTTCTCATTAAGTTGACGCCAAAAGACGCAGTCTTTTCATTGCTTTTCTTTTCTTGTCTTTCTGTGGCAGTCGCTGCGCTGTGTAAGATGTTTGCTGACTGTGGTGCTGATTTGACTTGGTCATTTGTTACAGGATGAGGAGACTCAGATGATGAGTGGCATGGCGTGGGCCACAGTGGGTGAGATGGAGCCCAAGCTGCACCAGCTGGAGCAGTCCATAGAGCACGGCCTGCCTGGCAAGCTGATGAAGATCGAGGCTTGCTTGGGCCCTGCAAAGCAGAAGGTGGAGGACCTGCAGAAACAGTATGAGGGCCAGGTGTGTACATATGATACCTTGTGGCCTTGCTGTTGTGTGCAAACTTAAAGCGTCTGTTCCACCCATGCGACGACAGGCCGTAGCAGTATGTGCAGCAGAGACATGATGCACGACTTCTGCGCAATTATAGAATTGCAAGAGGACAAGCATTGATTGTGGAATGACACGTTGAGCTGACTGTCTTTGCGAGAGACTTTGCAAGCACAGCAAGCACAAGCTTCTTTGAGGCCTGGTGCCCCATCTCATTTGCAGCATTATTCTGATTATAGGACTTGGTGCAGAGGCTCGGTCTCTAAATCATGGCGGGAAGGTGTCTTGTTTGCTGCTTAACATTGACAGTCCCTTCAGTTCCAGCTTAGACTGGCTCCCACCATCTTCAAAGAAATTGACTGATTCAGACACAACTTACCAAATGACTGTGCTGCTGTCATGCAAACGGCATTTCATGTAAAGTACGACACGCGCGTGTGTGTCTTACAGTTGGCAGCCATGAAGAACTTCAACCAGAATTTCCAGCAGATTGGGGAGGAGGTGAAGAAGCTGAAGGAGTTCCATGCAGCAGCCAAAGCAGTCTCCAAGAAGGAGCAACAGAAAGTTCGTGACATCAAGGACCATATTGCTGAGCTGACCATGGCAAAAGAGGTATGTCAGAGCTACTTGGCACAAGCTGCAACTGCCTGCTTGCAACAGCGACTGCGTCTTGCAGTATCCCCCTGCTGCAGCATGTGAACATCCCTTGACTGCTCATGTCTTGATTGCAAAACCCAGCTGCAGTTTGCCAACCACTTGGGCATGGAACTGCATGACCGTAGGGTATAGCATTGACACACAACACAGCTGGCAGAATGCAAGATGCCATAGATGTCTGAGCTGCCAGTGCTGCTGTCTGTTGTCTGTAGCCCAACTGCAATCTTGCAATCATTGGGTTTTCAGCGCATACATTCTGGCCTGGGAAGGCCTACCTGGGTTCTGGTTTCTGTCTTATCTTCTGCTGTTGGTGCAGGAGATGCTGAGCAGTGTGAGGGAGACGGAGCAGGGACAAGACTTCCTGGAGACTCAGGCTGCAGCTGATCAGCTTCAGTTGCACCTCGCACAGAGCCTGCAAAGATCTGAAGAAGCTGTTGCAGATGAGTTGGCCAAAGAAGAGGCTTTCAGGCAAGTTTCTTTCCATGATCATCTTGTGGGTCATGCTTCACATCTGAGCTGCAAGTCTGTGGGCCTTGCAGGGCTGCATTATCATGCTGCTACAGAATTCTGCGATACAAAGCCTGCACCTTCCTGTTGCAGCTTACAGTTTATCAACATGTTGACTTGCATTGGGTGATACATATGTGATCTCTTGAAGATCCACATGCTTGCTTGCACCCAACATGTGTTGCTGATGCTACTCAACCAATTACAGTGCAATGTGATATGAGGCAAGAGCAGAGTCTGTCTTGCTCAGTGTTTGCTGCTGACTGTGCAGAAAGGCTGGTCAGGAGCTCCGAGCAGCTATTGACCATGTGGATAATGTCTGCAGACCTGCTGTTCAACAACTGCAGACTCAGGTGATCAGTCACTCTGCACAGCGCCTTGCTCTCATTCAGCACGCAAGCTAGAGCTTTGTCACACCTGATGACACTGTGCATTCAGTGGCTTGGGAGCAGACTCGATATAAACTGTTGTACAAGGCAAACAACCTGGCAAACCCTGGCATGAAGGCAGCTGATGGATGATCTTGCTTGCAGGTCAATGACATGAATCAGGACATTGACAACCTGAGAAGAAGCATGGCAAATCGTCTTTATGACTTTGGCCAGCAGGCTGCAGTCAAAATGGCCAATGCAATCAAGAAGCATCGCAAGGAGTTCCACCAAGTGCCTGTGGGTCCTGTGGGCTTCCACATGTCTCTAACAGACACCAGGTGTGAAAGTTGTTGTTTTGTGGGCTGATGCTTGGTGTTCCGTGTGACAAGTGCCTGGTGCCGCTTCTTGGCAGATAGTTGACAATACCTTGCAACTCTAATTAAGTACACTATGAAAGCCCAGAGCCATGTGTGGATGCGTTCAACCTTGAAGAACCTTTCTGTCAGTAGCAGACAAGTACTTTGAGCCTGAATGTGTTGTCAGCAACCGATGACCAGGTTGTGCTGGCCTGATCAGCAAGTAGCACTGTTGTCTGACTTTTAAAGTGCTGATGTCACTGCAGGTGGGGTCAAGTAGTGGAGAATCATATGCACTATCAGTTGAACTCATTTGTGGTCCATGATTACCATGACTTCACTGTGCTCAAGCGCTTGTTCAAGGAGCAGAGAGTTCAGCACATGCCCATGATAACGGTCAGCAGCTTTGATGTGCCACGGCATGCAATTCCTGGCAGACACCGCACGCCAGCGCACGTGACAAATTTGATGGACGTGCTGGGATGCAGCGAGAAGAAGACTGGACACATCATCATGAACCACATCGTTGACTCGGTACGTCAAGCCCGAGCTGTTCATACTGTAAATGCATAACATAATGTCAATTTGCCCACTATTTAGTGCTTCAAGGTGATCAGCCTAGTTGGGCTGGCATACACCTGCAACATCCGCTCTCTCTTTCTCACTCCTTCTGACTTTGGAATTTCAAGCAGCTGTGGCGCTAAGTCTCAAGCACCAAGCCCAGTGCTTTGTACACTCGGCTTTTGTTGCCCGTATGTGAGACAACTTTTTGACATCTGCAGGCTCAACCTGAAAAGGTTGCATTGTGTCAATCCACAGAGGCTGCACAGGAAGCAGCTCAGCATCCCCAGGTGAAGTCAGCTTTCATCAGGGATGGCAGCAAGTACATGCAGCGTGGACAAACCATGGTAAGACACAGCTTTGTTCCAACTCTTCTTTCGCCTGAGATCTATCTGCAGTGCCTTGCTTTGATTGTGGTACTCCTCGATGAAGTTTGTGTGCACGATGACAATACAATGGCACAGTGGCATCAGAGTCCACTTGTGAAAGTGCTGTTGCTTGTGTATGGACACAGGCTAACATGGCTTCTGCAGCACACAAGTATGCTCTGGACTATACGCCCCTGTTATGCAATATAGAATGTCGCAACCTTGTTTCTATTCCTTGTGCAGACATTCTACCCAGGGAAACGCGGACATGCACGTCTAGGAGGGGATCCAACAGCAGAAATGGTACGCTTAGAGAGCCAGCTTGCAGAAAAGAAGGTAAACCAACACAGCTGTGAGTTCTGCATAGCCTGCTTGTCTAGGTGCCAGCGTAGTGCTGATGCACTCAGCTGCTGCAGCTGTGCTGTTGACTGACTGGCAAGTTTGATTATTTGCTGTCCATCTCTTGTGCATCTGCTAGCCCCTCCGGTCAGCCAAATTGATCAAGTCCAGGTGCATAGCTGCAATTTTGTACATGGACTCACAGGTGGAGCTTGAGGCTGCAAATGATGAATTCAAGAGTGCTGAGGCAACATGTCAAGCTTGCTTCCGGGTGCACAAAGCTGCCCAGCAGGAGAAGTCCTCTGCCGCCCAATACAAGGTCACGATTCTGCTGTGCATCTTGACTTTCAGATCAAGCACTGCTCGCAGACAGGCATCACGCACTTGCCCACTTGCGCGACTGATTTCTGCTCTTTGCTAATGGCATATCTGGTACCATTTTGAGGCACTGGGGCTTTGCATGACTGCTACGACTGGCTTCTCGTGAATCTCTGACTGTTGCATGCTCCAGAGTTCAAATCCTGTTGCAATGTGCACAGTGAAGCGCAGTCTCAGTACAGTGAGTTCAAACCCTGCTGCCCTATGCAGAACGAAGCGCAGTCTCAGTACAGCGAGGTGCTGCTCCAGAGTCAAGCTGACCTGTCAGTGGGTCAGGCAGATGAGGGAGACACAGACCGGGAGATACGAGAATCGTCACAGGAGCTTGTGGAGGCGCAGCAGGAGGTCATGACTGCTCAAGCCGAGTGTGATAGAGCCCTGCGCGCAGAGCAGGAAGCCTTTGAGGCATGGGAGAGTAAGAGGTCAGCTTACTGCTTCTGGTCTCCACCTTGCTTGCCTTGCTGGCCAGAATTGCGAGCTCAGGTGTCAGGCTCTGGCTCGCTGTACACCAGTTCGGCCTTGATTGTGGTGTGAGAGGGGAATATCAGCTGCTGCCTTGATGTTTACTAGTGCAGCTTGCATGTGTATGCGGCTGCAGTTCTCATCACAGCACTTAGAGTTGCTGCAACTCTATGCGCGCCCAAGATACGAACAGTGCAACAGAGGGTGTATTGCAGCCGTGACCATGCACAGACTATGGCACTTGTTTTACGCAAGGCAACTGCCTCCTAAGCACTGTCAAGCCATCTACTTGTGATTGGCCAGGAGCAATGGGTCCTCTGTGGGTCAGCCGTACATGGAGCTGCAGCACATTTGCAACATCAAGATGAATTGACACAATGACAACCTTGCAACAAGACTCTGTGTCCTCCTCTCTCTCTCTCTCCATGTCACACCTCTTCTCAGCAACGCGTGCTTCTGCTGCAGGTCTGATGGATCCAAGCTGCAAGATGACAACGATTGCATCAACAATGAGATACAGGCGCAAGAGCTGGCAGTGCAGGATGCCAAGGCTCAGCTGCACTACTATGAGTGTCATCAGCACGACACTTATCAGAAGGTGCGTGGCTGCTAGTCTTTGTCTGCACAGCAAAACATGCAGCGGCACAGCCAAAGCAGTGGGCATGCTTGCTGCATCTTGTATACAGGCACAGGGATCTAGAATACACATGTCGCAATAACATATGTCACTCCCAGCGCTCATAACAGTATGTGAGCTGTGCTTGTGCATGGCAGCGGACAGACTGCAGTCCGCGCTATGTCAGATCTGGCAGAGACTTGAGGGAGTGTGTGCCTGTGCAGCTGGAGGCATTGAAGAGCAGTCTTGAGGAGTCACAGAGACTGCTTGCCAGCAACACACAGAAGGCTGAACAGGTGAGCTATTTTTGCCATTTTGGGCAGCGGGTTGAGCATAGCAAGTGACGCCCACTCTGCCTTGCTTACCACGTTGCATTCAATCCAAGACATCCTTGTCAAAGTGGACTGTCTTACCTTGCCGGCACCGCTTATTGGTGCAGAGCTCTGGTCTCTTCTGACCTATAACAACAACCTGGACGCACTGTGTCACCTTGCCTGCAACAGTTTCTCAGTGCACAGCTGCAGTCTGGTCTACATTGCCTCAAGGAAAACTTGGTGATGACCACAGAGTTTCGGTTGAGACGCTACATGAGTGTCTATTTGGCTGACTGGGCTCAAAATTGTTGATGGGATGTACAGGTGTGCGGCAGGGAGGAAGGCGTTGCCGCTCTGGAGGCCATCAAGCAGAAGCTGATGGACCGAGGTGTTGCTGAGCATGTTGCTGACCAACAGCTGTCCACTGAGGTACAGTTTTTGTTGGGCTTAGGTGCTGCTGGCAGACATGTGATGCAGCTGGGCGGTGCATTGCATCTCAAGTGTCCAATGGGCATAGCAAGCTGCCAGGCGTGAAGCGTCAAGTACTCTTGCAGAGTGTGACATGCACGATTCAGGGAGGTGCCCAAGTCTGCTCAGGGCATCTTGAGCATTCAGCATTTATGATGGGTTTTCCTGTGATTTGCACCTCACAATCTCACCAAACGCTTGCTTATCATTGTGATGCTGCATTAGTGACATCTCCAGTGGTACCAGTGTATCATTTTGACACTAGCTGAATTTATGAAACCTAGCTTCCTTTAGCAAATGTTGATTCCTGAGGGTGATTGTGCATAGCAAATAGCCTTTGACCTATGCTGCTTTCCAAGCTCAAGAACCCCACGAGTCCCACCCAGGCAATGCCACGCAACACACATTGATCAGTTGTGTGTCTTACAATGCAGGCGCTGACACAAGCTTTGGGAAAGCTGAGAGCCAAGATGACACACCAAGAGAAGGAGAATGGCGGCAAAGGAGAGGACATTCTGGTGACCTACTCAAGCCTCTGAGCCTGCTGCTCTGCATGGACCTGCCTTGCAAATGTGGCACACACTCTTTGTATGCAATGCAGACTGGTTCCTGTGACAGGGGCAGCATCTGCTGCATCAGCATGTGTTACAAGGCTTGTGCAATCAGTGCTTTTCCTGCTGACGCATCAGCTGCACAGTCATATTCCTTGCTGGCAGCACCTGATGGCCATGACACATGACCAAGGACAGTTGTGCTGCTGCCTTGAATACTTTCATTGCTGTCCTTGGTCCCTTTTCTAAACATAGTTTCTGAAGGTCATCACTGAATCTTGAGTGGCGTTTCATTTTGCAGTTGAAGCATGCTGAGGTTCAGAGCCAGTGTAAGGAGCACAAAGACAGGTTGCAGCGGCTGCAGAACACATACTACCTGTTGAGGACTGCCTGTGACAAGCGCATGTCAGATCTGCACCGCATTGACCGAGCGCTTGAGGAGAGTGTGAATGCCAGGTCTGCCTTGCACTCACCCACTGTACATTACTATCATGCTCTTGTGTGTGTGTGTGTGTGTGTGTGTGTGTGGGTTTCTGCTAGAGTTTGTGTGTGTGTGTTTGTGTGTGTGTGTGTGTGTGTGTGTTTCTGCAGTCTGGATCCAATCAAAGCGTTGTGTGCATGGCTGTCAACATGGCCCTGACACATGTTTCTGTGCTAGCCTGATGTCTGACATGCATCCGCAGTACAGCCAAATCTTGTGAGATTGGACTGCAATTTCTGCAGATTCAACTTCTACATGTACAAGAAGGGCCACACAGGTATGATCAAGGTGAAGAGGGCGACAGAGGAGAAGCCTGGCACCCTAGAGATCAAGGTGCGCATTGGAGGCAATGAGGCCAAGACTGGCAATGTCAAGGACCTCAAGCAGCTGTCAGGTGAGAGGCTGGTACCATGTGCATTTCAGCCAAGCCCTTATGGATGCAGAGCACAGTCACCTTTTGAGTCTGTGCAAATGTGAGCAAAACACTGATTCTTGCTTGATTGCATGCTTGGATGGTGTTGCTGCTTAGCTATGTGCTGAAAAGCCTACTTACATCCAACATGCAGTCTGTGCACATAGTATACTGTATGAGCAATCTGTGATCCATTATGAGCAAGCAATGGTTGATCATCTAGACTATTGACACAATTTCAAAAGACTACTGGCATGATATCAATGCCCTCTGACATTACTGTTGATGGCAGGCTTAACAATGAACTTGCTGCAGGTGGTGAGAAGAGTTACACAACTGTGGCCTTTGCACTAGCATTAGGTGAGTGGACCCAGTCTCCATTTCGGGCCATGGATGAGTTTGATGTCTTCATGGATGCCATCAACAGGCGTGTGGCTATGGAGAACCTGTTCAGCAACAGCCTGGAGCACCCAGACCTACAGTTCATCTTCCTCAC